>Ga0207956_1000010_pt1 | contig 84713 bp, 92 predicted proteins | sample CryBogCBE25Jul07_FD_184580 | JGI IMG/M metagenome (GOLD analysis project Ga0207956, IMG submission 184580) | Freshwater microbial communities from Crystal Bog, Wisconsin, USA - CBE25Jul07 (SPAdes) (version 2) | ecosystem: Environmental > Aquatic > Freshwater > Lake | place: Crystal Bog...
GGACCTATTGGGTTAGCATCTACGGTTACAGGACCTACTGGACCTATTGGGTTAGCATCTACGGTTACAGGACCTACTGGACCTATTGGGTTAGCATCCACAGTTACAGGCCCAACGGGACCTATTGGGTTAGCGTCTACGGTTACAGGACCCACAGGTTCAGCATCCACAGTTACAGGCCCTACAGGAAATACAGGACCGACCGGTTCAGCATCCACAGTTACAGGCCCTACAGGAAATACAGGATATACAGGATATACGGGTCCTACTGGACCATTGCCGACATCTATTACTACAAGTGTAATTTCTACAACATCATTAACCGTTGGAACATCTGGTACATTTTATAACTTAACGAATTCTGGAATTACTATATTGACATTACCTAGCGGAACACCAAGTGAAGGAACATTTTGGGTATTGCGAAACAATACATCATCATATATTACAATTACATCAATTACAAATACATCTACTGGTATAACAGTACCGCTTGTAATACCTCCATCAAATAGTGTTACATTAGTGTGGACAAACGTTCCAGCGACCCCAACATATATCTTGTTTTAAATTAATGGCACAATTAGGTGTTGTGTCGTCTGCATCTAAAAATATATGGACATTCGACCCCAGAACTGTATCTGGGTGTTGTTTATGGTTAGATGGAGCCGACTCTAAAACATTATTTTCAAATTCAGCCGGAACAACTCTCGCAAGTATTGGTAATAATGTTCTTTATTGGAAAGATAAAAGTTTAACAGCCAATAATGCAACACTTTCATCATCTTTTACATTAACACTAACCGGAGCGTCAGGTAATGGATCTACTGTAACATATACATATAACAATACTAACACATATGCAATTGGAATATATATTGGAAATACAATTACTGTAACTGGCGCAAGTCCATATAATGTAACAAATGCGGTAATTACAGGATTTACTACTACAACAATTACAATTTCAAGTTCAACAACTGGAACTGCTACTTTATCAAGTCCTACATTGACTGTTAATTTAACATCATCAAATGGTCCTACATATTTGTCTGGCGGAGGATTGGGATTTAATGGTTCGCAATATTTATCATTGACTCCGGCATCATTACCAAATGGAAGTTCAAACAGAACATATTTTGTTGTAGCGAATACATCTTCTTCATCTAAACAAACAATATTGTCGCATGGCGCGTATAGTGGTGGAAATGGTATTTATATTCAATACAATCAAACAGCTAATACTGGTGGATTTTATGTTACAAACTTACTGCCTTATGCATATAGTAATATATTAACACCTTCAAACTACAATATTATATGCGGAATGATTAATAATTATGAGGTAAATGCATTTGCAAATGGAACTGCGTTTGCAGTAAACAATTTAGATTTAGAATATAACGCATATGGATATGGATTATATAATATAGGTACTGCATATGCATGTATTGGAACTGACCCATCAAATACTGTAGCTCTTACTGGAAATATTCTTGAAATATTAGTTTATAATAGAACAGTATTAACCGCAGAACGTTTACAAATAGAAGGATATCTGGCTCAAAAATGGGGATTTTCAACTGGTTTACCATCAACACATCCATTTAAGCTTTCTAAACCATTATCTCGCGGATTTGTGCCTACGGATGTTGATACGTGTATTTTATGGCTTGATGCTGCGGATTCAAATACACTTTCATTTACTGGGTCTTATGTCACTGGATTGTATGATAAAAGCGGACAAGGAAATAATGCATTCAACAGCTCAAGCACATTAACATATACTAACACGATTAATAACTTAGGAGTAGTAACTACTGGGACATCAGTGTCAACTCCTAATATTTCTTTAAATCCGTATAATGCTACATATTTCGTCGTATTCCGTATAACAGTGAATTATAGTACTTCATGCCGCCCTTTAAACATATTTACTTCATCAGGCGCTATAGTTACATTCATTGGAACTACTGGTGGTAGTACTACATCTTCCTCTGCGCAGTTTTTTATGGAGTTAAACGAAAGCGCATATATTGGCGGTAATGATTTTATTACCGGAATAGGGACTGGAAATAACACATATTTGACAAATGTTCCTATTGTAAGCTGTATTCAGCGTGCTGGCTCTGTCTTTTCAGCAAGCACAAATGGTGGATGGATATCTTCAAATACTACTCCAATAAATACACCACCGTTAGCTAATTCTGGAGGATACTATTTCACAATAGGAGGTGGGTCAAATTATGACATTGCGGAAGTAATAATTTACAATTCAGCGATTACACAAAATGAACGCCAAAAAATTGAAGGATATTTGATCTGGAAATGGGGACAACAGCGAAGCACAAATCTTTCCACCGCATTTACTTCATCACATCCCTATTACAATTTTCCTCCATCGTCAGAAACATTGTTACAGCCAACAAATATTGAATACAAGACTGTATTTTCCCCAGCCGATTTACAACCGCTTGTATGGTTAGACGCACAGGATTCTTCAACATATACAACTTCTTCAAATCGTCTAACGAGCTGGATTAGTAAAGGAGTTGGAGCATCCGCGACCGCTACTGTAACAACAGTTACACCTTCATCTCCGTCAAGCGGATATGTAACATATACTCTCAGCAATAGTGCTTCCTACGGACAGCCAACGTCTGGATTTGTCGTTGGACAGCCTGTAATAATTACGGGAATAAGTCCATCTGGTTATAATGTATATGGCCTTCCAATTTATTCAACAACCGGAACTACAATAACTATAGCGAACTCTACAACAGGAACAGCTACATTGACTAGCGCAACAGCTGTAACTCCATTAGCATTTACCCCGCCGTCAGGAATTTCCGGACCGCTTGTAACAACTTCAGGAATAGGTTCTGGAACCGGATTGACGATTATGGACTTTTCAAATGGAGGAGTATTTCAAATTACTGCCGGAGTAGTTTCAACCGCAACAACACTAACACTTACAACAAAAATTGCTCATGGAATTCCAGTAGGTGGGGTTATTCTTCTAAACTTGGTAAATACAACATTTGCTGGCGGATATTCAACATCTCCAATATTAAATGGAATTTATACAACACAAAGCGGAACAACTGGATCAACTGTTGTTATAACCATTCCACCTTCTCCAAATGGAACAATGGTAATTTTTTATGGATATTTAGAATATGGAGTTCTTCCGATAATTAGATCATCAGTTAGTAATTCATATGGAACATTTAATGCGATTTGTGCAACTCCACACGGGCTTACGGCATCATCTAGTGTAATAGGAATTAATAATGATAATTACTCATATTCAGATGGCGCTGCATTATCCGCAGCAGTTTTTGTAAATTCAAGAACAAATACATATACAGTTCAAACAACCCCCACTTCTAGTACATTTACAACCACATTATCTACAACTTCATCAAATATTCAATCAATTACTCAAAATACTGGAATAAGTTTAGGGTCAATTTCAGCAATTGCGTTTTCATCACCAAATGTTACAGTTACAGTGTCATCAACGTCAGGACTTTACATTGGATTTTCTGTTACAATATCTGGAAGCACATACAACAACGGAACATTCATTGTAACATCTGTACCATCCGGAACAACATTTACAATCTTAAACTCCGCTGGGGCCGCGGAAACACCTGCAAGTGCGACTGCTACATATTCATATACATCGTGTGTATTGGCACCTGGGTCGGGGTTTTCCGCTTCAAACTACAGCATGACCATATCAGGAGCAACAAATACAAGCAATAATGGATTATTTTATATTGCAAACGCAAATGGCACTACTATGAAATATTATAATCCTAACGGTGTATCCCAAGCATCTCCAGCTGGTTCTGCGCTAACAGGAATCGCTAATGGAAATATAGGAACTACTACAATTTTTGCAGGGTATGTCGCATCACCCGGAACAACGTTATATTTGTACGCACCTGGATATAATTTAAATTATAGTATAGGGCGTGTAGCATATTTGAACATTACTGGAACATTTAATGGTGGAACAACAATTTCATTGAATGGATATTACTTAATTCAATCCGGAACAAGCGGATCTGTTATAGTGTTTACAATTCCATCAAGCCCTACAGGGGTATTAACAATTTCAAATGGATATATTGATATTTTATCATCCCAAATTGTATCCGCATCAATACCTACAACTTCAACAACTGTTTCAGCTTTAACTGCGTCAAGCCCTGTTTCCGGTTATGTTACATATACTGTGTCATCTGTTAGCGGGTTTGTTGTTGGAGCGACTGTGACAATTACCGGAATTACACCGTCTGGTTATAATGTAACCGGCGCAAAAATCGTATATGTGGGTTCTAATACAATTACAGTTGCGAATTCAACAACTGGTGGAGCGTCATTTAGTTCCGCTACGGCAACTCTTACAGGAAATACATTAAGTATAACAACAGGATACGGGTCTACTGCAGTTGCTCATAATGTTTCAACATATGATTATCTATATATAAATTTTGGAGGAAGTTCTAAATTATCAGATGGAACAACAAACGCAAATACTTTGAATGGTGTATATCAGCTAGCATCAGCGCCATCTTCTTCAACAATGATTTTAGTATTATCAACTACATATGTAACAGGGTCTTTAACAAGTTTATCGTCATCTGATATAGTACAATTTAGACCAGATAGTTACGCGATGTATCCTTTAAATGGATACGCCCTTGAAAGCGTTTCAAATACCGCGAATCCAATATTATCACCATCATCATTATTTACTGGAATTTTTGTAACACACTATCCAAATTTAATTATAACATTACCTCCGTCTAGGGCTTCAAATTTAGGTTCTGGCGCACAATCAAAAATATTAGCTGGAGCATATTCGGCCGGAGGATATGGTGGTGGAGATACAACATCTGGTGGAAGAGATTTTTCAATACAAATGGCAAATTATGCCGGTCCGGCATCTCGATATGGTATTAAACACAATAATACTGCTCTACAGGTAACAACTTATTACAACAATGGTATTCAATACGCATCAAGCACCTCAACAAATACGGGATTTCAAATTACAACATTCGAGTTTAATATGACTGGTTCAGCTATCGGAGATGTTCCAGCAAATACACAAGCAATCGCAGTTGGTGGATGGAGATATTCAAATTTTTCATCTGCAACAAGTAATATTGCAACAAATTCATCACAAACAAATACATTGCTAAGCATAAGTCATCTTCGCATAGGAGCAGATACAATTGCTACATCAACATATTCATCATATCCATTGAATGGATACTTCTATGAAGGTCAGATTGGTGATATATTATTTTTTAGCGGAACACTTACACTCGATCAAAGACAACTATTAGAAGGGTGGATTGCGGACAAATACGGATGTCGTGCGCTGTTGGGAGGTGCAAGTATTACTTCTGGAAATTCATTTATTCATCCGTATAATTTGAACACTGTAGCCCCGCTATATAATTCTGTATCGGATTCAAATTTATATATTCAGGGATTAGCAGCGTGGTTTGATGCCGCGAATTCTTCTACAATTGGATTTTCGTCCGGCTCACTTGTGAACTTATGGGCATCGGCTGGCGGATTCGTGTCCGGATTGGCTTTAACGCAGTCAAATACATCGTATCAACCCACATTAACACAAAACTTGTTGAATGGATTACCCGGAATAGTATATACCATAACTACATCTCCTTCAACTTACGGAAATTATTTATATTCGTCAACCAGTTATAATTTCAATCAGTTCGCAACAATATCATCGAATACAGAATTTACAATATTTATAGTTGCAAATAGGACTCAATCATCTTCTACTACCGGATTCATATTTAATATTAGTAGCGGTGGAAATACACACTTTGGAGTTAATTCAAATCTTTTTGGTTATGTATATCTCGGAAACAACTCAACAAATCAGTCTACAAATTTTAATGTACAATTAGCACTTAATACTCCAACAATTTTAACAACATCAAGGCGTGGTCTTACGAATATTAGCCGTACGAATGGAACTGATAATGGAAGTACAACAAATTCTTCAAACCTTCAATTGTCTGGCACTGTTTCAAATATATGTGCCGGAGCGTATTCAAATGCGGACCCGTATTTGGGTGAGTTATTTGGAGGAAATTTGCACGAGATTATAGTTTTTCGATATGCTCTGACCGACCAACAAATTCAATATATTGAAGGATATTTGGGGTGGAAGTGGGGATTACAGAATACATTAGGGCTAATAGCGAGTCCATTGAATATTCCAAGCTGTATATTATGGTTGGATGGAAATGATTATTCTACTTTTTCATTTAGTGGTTCAAAAGTAACTCAGTGGAACGACAAATCTGGAAGCAGTAATCATGTGTATACAAATTCTGGAACTCCAACATATGGAAGTGGAGTATATTTAAGTCAAGCAAATAATGGAGTTATGCAATCTTCAACATACATAAATGTAACGGCAAATACAACCCTATTCGTAGTTGTGGGACTGCGAGTAAAAACTAGTTATGCATATATCATATCATTTAGTGATATAACTGGTAGTGATTATTCTGTTCGATGTGTTAACGCAGTATTGTCCGGAACACCTGCAAGTAGTGGAAATTCAAATGATTTTGGAAATGGCAACTATTATGTGAATGGATCATTTAATCCAAATTATGGCTCCGGCACATATTTAACTACTGCGATTATAGATGCAATTAATTCCGGAGGTAGCACTGGAAGTTCTAGAATACAACTTTCAACAAAGTATATTTCAAGAAATATGACTGGAACAATTAACGAAGTTATTTTATTCAGCAATAAATTGACAAACTATCAACATATGCAAGTAGAAGCATATTTAGGGTTTAAATGGGGAATTACACTTGTAAACCAACCAGTTAGCACTCATCCATATTTCAAAACAAGACCTTAATCTTTTGTAACGTTCAGCCCAAGCGTGTTTATATCTGCTAAGAAAAAGTTAAATGTAACTCCAAGAACTTGATTATTAAGTGTAGAAATACATTCAGCGAGTGTGCTTCCCAATAAATATTGGGCATATTCATAAAATTGACGTGATTGCCCGTCTAAACAAACAGATGGAGGATTCAGTTGTAATGAAAATACAACCCAATTTGAAGGAAACCCTTGCGCTGCCCAACTTATAAGTTGATTCTTCAATACATTAGGATCAGGCTGATATACCGCTTGTAACGCGGATAAATTAGTAATTTGTTGCTGAGAAATAGCCTCTTGTGTAGAAGTTAATTCATCAATTGTGATAATATATGTCCCCGTAGTCCCTGTAGCTCCTGTAGGTCCGGCATCGCTTCCTGTAGGCCCTATAGAATCCATTTGAATTATAATTATAATGGAAATCAATTTAAATTTGATTTTTATAGGATTGTTGTCTATACCATTTTTATACCTTGGATATTTGTATTTTACGATACCTGCGCCGATAATACCTGAGAAACCGCGTGCGTTGTGGGGTGAGCAGGTTGGTAAAACAAAACAAATCCAATCTAAAAATGGAGATGCGTCATTATACACGGAAACATCGCGGAGAAAGGCTATTATTCAGTCCGGACGATTACAAAAATCAAATTTGAAGGAATCAAGAACAACAACAGGGACATCAACTGGGGCGTATGAAACATTTTTTCTAACCGCAATATGTCCTCTATTGTGTATCAATCCGTGTCCTGTATTGCCTGAACAAATATTTGAAGGTGGTGGTATTGATGATGATTTTTGCCCAATTTTGGATGGTGATGAAGATACGATTGTGTATTATGATGGAGGAAACATAGATACTACTGTTTGTAAGGTATAAAATAATGGCTTGTCCACCGCCGGCTTGTCCGCCTACAAATGTAAAATTTCAATTAAGAAGAGCGATTGCTTCGGATTGGACAACAAAGAATCCAATACTTCGACCAGGAGAACCGGGGGTTGAAAGTGATACAGGTCAGATGAAAATAGGAAATGAATCTTGCGATACATGGAATAATTTACCATATGTTGGTTCAGCAGACATAAATGCTCTCAGAAATCTAGCACTAAACGCGTTTATTTGGGATGCATCTGTATCCGCAGTTTATGACCAAGGCAATAAGCAAGTAAATGTTTATACAACGCTATATGGAAATTCATCATACTACGATTTGACATATACATGCTCACCGTCATCCATAAGTACAACAACCGCTAAATTCATAAACAATAATAGCATTATTTACAATAACTTATCGCCAACTCCTGCCCCATCAACTACTGGACACAATGTAGTATTAAAAACTATTCCAATAAATTCATTAGTTACAGGAACAAATACGATTACAGTAAACATATCAACACAAAATGCTGGTGGAATTGGAAATTATAGTGTAAAAACAGTTTCAACGACAGTTTATTTTAGCGCATATGATTCTATGGGATATCCGCTTATAACATTATCAAGTTCCAATCCATCATTCACAAACACAAATACAGTGTATATTAGCGGTATAGAATACTATTCAAATGGAAGTATTATTAATTTTCCAACCGGAAGTCTTTCATTTAATAACATTTATAATATAATTCCATACTCGAGTTTACCATATAATTTTCTTACAATTAATGATGAATCCGGAAGTTCAACGATTTTAGAAAATACGAGCAAGTTATATTATTCATCAAGTAGTCCATTCCCCGCTAGTAGTGGAACGAATGTTACGTATTATAACACACAATTCAGTTACACGTTGAATGGCGACCAATATAGTCAAACGGATAATTTGACATTCAGTTTGGTAAATGCGAAAGGATTGTCCAGAAGTTATAATGAATATAACATAGGATATATTGGAACAAATTGGGAAGCGTCGTATGAAACAAATATTCCACTGAATCAAACAATTTCGGGAGTAAGCGCAATTACTAGAATTTCTATTTCTAATTTAGAATCGTCACAACCTCAAACACCGTCTATTCCGCATTTAGTATCATTTAATCCGGCTAGTATAACGAATTATGATTGTTTTTATTTGCCGTACTACCAACAATTTTATGCTGATACAGATTTAACAAGTTTATTGTCTGGAATTACGTTGCCTTCGCAAACTATAGCATCAAATTCTGGTGTTCGATATTTAACGTTACAATTAACAAACAGCGCTGTATTACAGTCTTTTACTGTGTTATTGGGGAATTCCAATAGGTCTCCTACAGTTCACTCATTGCATGTTCAATGGCACGATTCTGTTCGTAATACATATTATGGATGGTATGACGCAAGTGTGGCGTATACAAATTCTGGAGGATGTCAAAATGGTGTATCAGGAAATTCTTACGCGTTTCAAATTAGTATAAATGTTGCGGACCAGACAACATATAATTTATCCTCTGGGGCAAGTGGTGGAAATATTTGGATAAATGTAGGATTTTCGGGTAGTATTAATATAAACGATATTAATGTTGTTTAATAGATAGATATGTCGGCAGAACAATTATCTGAATTAGATTACGTCTTTAAACGAGACGCTGCTGGGAAAGTAAAGACAGATGCCGTATCATCATTACAAACAGTTTCCGCTGCGAATGAAGCGTATCCAATAGTTCCGATTGTTTCAAGCCAGAATATTTGGATGCAGGGAAGTATTCTTAAAACTGGAAAATCAAATTCTTTAACGGCTGGAATTGTTAGATATATATTTGAACCGATGACATCAATCCATACTACAGATTTAACTTCATTAAAAGGAATATCATGGAATTCTGGATATACAAATTGGGTAAATCCGAGTTTTAACTTAGATTTTGTTCCGCAATTTTATGCGGCACCACTAGGAACTTCTGGAACCCCTTCTACAAATTCAGCGTTTATTCCGGTTGGTAATACGAGCGTATGTCCGTTTGTATTTGATTATGGAAGCGGTATATTGACTTTTTTATCATCAACTCCGTCATTAAGTGTTGATTTAACAAATACAGATAGTAATGCGTTGTGGATTTCTGGATATGTATATCAAGGCACATTTTTATCAGATGTAATATCCGGACCAACTGCTCCAACATATTATTCTGAATTTCAAATATCATTTTCCGAAATTCCTCCTGAAAATTCGTTCATTAACTCGCTAAATGTCGGTTCTGGATTAGCGTATAGCCCCAATGAAACCGCCATATTGACAAACTTAAGTGACCCATCAACTAGATTTGAAGCGATAGTAAGTAGCTATAATTCAGTTACTGGAGCAATTTCGTTGGTGTCCATAACCAATGTGTTGGGGACATCATATCATCTAAATCAAAATTTTTCAATTAATCTGGCCGGACAACGCGGTATAAAATGGTATTCTTATAATACAGGTCCTACAGGTACATATTCAACAACAGGACGTATTGGTGATTTTTATATTGATAAAACAACAGGTTACGTATATCACAGAATAAGTTAGATTTACAAATTAAAAAATTGTAAAATATACAAAGATGTCTTGGGAGTTCACTGGAATTGTATTACAGGGTTCAACCGGAACTACAGGACCTACCGGTGTAACTGGTTACACAGGATATACCGGTTATACTGGATATTCCGGTCCAACTGGACAACAGGGGCAATCATTTATGACATTAACATCATATGGAAATAATTGTTCTGTAACAACTCCAACTTCGGTTGTTTATTTTACTGGCGCCGGTGGCGGATCTGGCGATTATTTTACAAGCGAGTCTCACAATTTAGATACGGAAGGGTTATATTTCCAATTTGAAATGACTAAACCATCGAATGCAGGCGATCAAATATATGTTGGGATTAATAATAGTTCTGCAACAGATTTTAGTTCATCTTTATTTCCATATTTTGGAGTTACTTCTGAACATGTATATATTTATGGATTTAATGGGAACGTCTTATCGACAAACAGCAATGGTAGTAGCACTGATATATATTCTGGATACTGGAATGGCTCAACTATAACATTATATATTAATGGTATACTTGCCTGTGGCGGTAATGATGGTATACCTAATAGTGCCATATCTGATAAGACCAATGTAGTTCTTCTTTCAAATGGAAGTGTTTTAGGTAGCAATATTACACTATCAAATATTCGCTTTTATAGTACCGGTCAACTGGGTCCTCAAGGAAATACTGGTTATACAGGTTTTACAGGGCCAACCGGTAAAACTGGGCCGACCGGTTATACAGGTTTTACAGGAGCAACTGGACCGACCGGTGTTACAGGACCAACAGGATATACTGGAGCAACTGGACCGACCGGTTTCACGGGGCCTACTGGGAATGCGTCAACTGTAACCGGCTATACCGGTTATACAGGGCCTACAGGTGACGCAGGTAAGCCGGGTGCTGGATTTGCGCCTATAGCACGAATTGATTATGCCGGAACATTTGGATACACCGCTACACAAGGTCTTGTGGGTCGTTCATGGATTCAAGATAGAGCAATTAACTTATCTTTGAACTATTTGATGTTATCTAGTACTTATAATGGGTCATCTCCAACAGGATCATATATTAATGTTCCGACAGATACGACCGACATGGGGAGTATTGGTCCAACTGGTCATGGTCAATTATTCTCAGTTCCATCATCTTCGTCACCCGGAACACTGTTATATCGCGGACCAATTTCTCGTGTTCAGAGTGGTGACATCATTATCGTAACAGATACAAATTCAGCATATCTATTCTCCGCAGTAGTACCCGGAACTGGGACATATACTGGGACATATACTGGAACATATTCTAGTTCAAATACTGGAGGAGTACCATTTTGGTCATTCTTAGATACGTTTGCCGGAGTTCAAGTAACCGGTTATACAGGTTATACAGGTTATACTGGCCAGACCGGAACTACAGGACCTACGGGTTATACCGGCCCCACTGGTTGTACAGGATCTACTGGACAGCAAGGAGATCAGGGAAATGATGGTTCAACGTTTATGACACTTGAAATGGTTGGTAGCGGTGCTGGTAGTGTAACTTCCCCAACATCAATTCAAGGTGGACCGGGTGGAGGTACTCCGGTATATTTTACGACAGCAGAAGCGTATGGTCCAAATAATGAAGGGTTTTATTTTCAAGCAACTCCGCCAGTATTTAATCATTCAGGCGAATACTATGCTGTTGGTATAGCGAACAATAACGTGGGAACTTTAACAACAAATGTTTCTAGTGGTGTTACAGGTACTCAACAATATTACTTTTATTTTAATTTAGGTGGAGCCGGAAGCGGGGTAGATACATTTGGAATTTATAGCAATGATTATTCGAGCAATAATCCGATAGGCACAGGAACGTATTCACCAGGGGATCTATTTTCCGCGTATTATGATGGAACAACTTTGTATTTTTATCAAAATGATGAGGTTACTGGATCTTCGTTGATTACTAGTACAAATGTAACATTGACTGGTGGATTTTACTTGAATCAGGAAATTTTGGCGAATACGGATGATTCTACTGTATATAATGCAACAAACATTAGATATTATCCGACTGGTGTCCGCGGTCCAACTGGATTTAGTGGTCCAACAGGATATACTGGTCCAACGGGGTATACTGGAACAATCATTTACAATGGAATTAACGACCCAATATCCAATAATCTAACTAGTAAAGTAGGCGATTATTATATTGATTTGTTATCCGGAAATTTATGGTATTATGGAAATACCGGATCATCTTATTTTACAATGAATAATACCAACTCATCTGCTCCAAATTATTATTTACCTTGGGTTGGTTCAACTGGTGGCGCATACACATACAATACTCACAATATTAAAACATCATCGGGTAATACAGTGTTTTTGTCTGGTGGATCCAGTGGTGCTACAGGGACAGTTATAACTGATGTTCCAAATATGGTTGTGTACGCATTAACTCCAACAAGCTCAAATACATATGGCGGGAATCTCAGCCGGTTTAGCCCTGGATATTATGTCAATTTACAGATAGGCTCAACAAATTCACGAGGAGCATTTGTGTGTTTAGGTGGATCTACAGGAGCATCGGATAGTTCTGTTAAAATATATCCGACGAATGGTACCGATTCTATAAAATTACCACCAACCACAACTCCTGTAAATATACTGTATTTGGCATCATGTATTCCACTATCAATTTCAAACGATCAATATATTCCCGCAATTCCGAATCTTTCAAATTATAGATTTAATGTATCTCAACCAGATACGATACATAAACATTATTTTACGAACACATATGGTGGTTTAATAAGTTTATATTCTGGGGCTTCAGCTGTGACTGTTAGCGGATATACAGGTACATATTCAACTCCTATAGGTTCTGTATTTGGGGGAAAGCCGGCTTATGCATCAGGAAGTTTTATTATGAATAGTACGAACGGAACTATTGTGGCAATCAGCGTATCTTGCCCGTCTCTATCATTCACTTTAAGTGGGGTTACTGGTGGAACTGGACCTAAAACGTTTGGTTTATATTTAGCGAATGTACCTTTAGGCGGGATAGGTACTAATGCACCGGTTTTTGATCCGACTGTTTCTTCGTTTAACCCATCTACTCAATCAATAACATTGAACACCGGTGATACTAAGACATTAGCACCGTTTATTGTGACTTCATCAAAAAGTGATCATACTTCGTTGAATAACCCAAATGGGAATGGTTATGTAATTTGCATTCAAGATATTACAGGAACTCCAGGAAATTCACAATTAATATGGAAGGATAATACTAATGTTAGTTATTCAGGAAACACAAATGCTGCGTTTTGCTATTATTAATAAGATTAATGTTATATAACTAGAGTATGTCTTGGGAATTTATAATAAGTACAATTGGTCCAACTGGATTTACTGGAAATACCGGACCGGCCGGAGTTGCTGGAACAGCTACAAATACGGGTGCTACAGGACCAACTGGAGCTTCCGGAACCGCTACAAATACCGGTGCTACAGGACCAACTGGAGTTACAGGTCCAACTGGACATCAAGGAGCTGATGGATCCGCTACAAATACTGGTGCTACAGGTAATACAGGTCATACTGGACCAACCGGTTCTTATGGTAGAGCATTTGTGAATTTATTAACATCACCCGATGATTACAGCGTAACATCAATTGATAATGCTACACAAGTAACATTTCATCAAAATAATAGAAACGTTCAAGAATTTTATTCACAAGAATATTTAGGAACAGCATGGTATTTTCAATGTTCACCACCAGTGATGTTAACCGACAATGATAGTATTAATATAGGTATAACAACATCTCCAGACGATCCAACTAGTCCAATAGATACATCTTTCGCTTATTTTTTTAATTTAACTTATGGTTCTACCGGCACATCTATTTTTTATGTAAGCAACAGTTCAGGTTCTAGTATTACCGACAATATTTCATATAGTAACAGTGATATATTATCTATATATTTTGATGGAACAAACAATCTGTATTTTTATAAGAATGGAAGTCAAATTGCATCTGTAACGAATTTATCAACAGTATATCCTGTAATATGTTTTGGTCAAGCAAATGCGAATAATGGGGATTTGAGTAATACCTACACAATGAAAAATATCTTATTTTATCCAACGGGTAGTTTGGGGCCAACTGGTGTTACAGGACCGACAGGAGTTACAGGACCGACTGGACAACATGGACTTGACGGAACGGCTACAAATACCGGCGCTACAGGACCGACTGGTTATACAGGTTTTACAGGAGCAACTGGTTATACCGGCTCTACAGGACCTACTGGAAGAACCGGCACTACAGGACCAACCGGTGCTACAGGACCTACCGGAACAGTAGATCTTGGTTCATTTAATGGAACAACGCGGTTTTCGTTATATTCGTCAATAACAAGTTTTAACATGAATAATGTTGGACTTGAGGACACCAATGGACGAATTTTGATTATTACACCTATCGATATGGATGGAAATACAATTCAGGATAACCGCGGATCTGTATTATTAGGTTCAACATTAGATATGAATGGAAATTCTTTAAGAGATACAGTGTCCGGTGCAGTAACTCTACTTTCAAATTTAAATTTGAATAATAATTTAATTGAAGATACTGCGAATCCAAATGGGGTTACACTTGGTTCTACTTTAAATATGAATAATAATTTAATTGAAGATACTGTGAATCCAAATGGGGTTACACTTGGTTCTACTTTAAATATGAATGGAAATTCTTTAAGAGATACAGTGTCCGGTGCAGTAACTCTACTTTCAAATTTAAATATGAATAATAATTCAATTGAAAATACTGCGAATCCAAATGGAATTACACTTGGTTCTAATTTAAATATGAATGGAAATTATTTACTAGATTCTTCTATTGAAAGAGTTATATTAGGATCTGATTTGAGTATGAATAATGGCACTCTATTTTTAAGTAATGATGCTGGAACAGCATTTGCTGATAATAGTACTAGTGGAATGCTAATAACTTCAATTGGAGGTATGGCGTATGATGGAAGAGGTTTTACTAGTAAATATGGGTCTGGTAATGGTGTAATTATGACAACTCCGAATTCTTATCCTATTCCAGATATCACGAGTAGTGCTCCACAAATATCTTCGTCAGGCGTGTATCATGTATTCCCATCATCTCTTACAGATTTTTCAACAATTACGAAAGGTTCAACAGATGTTGAAATAGATAATTCTACCTCATTCGGGATGATACAGACAGATGGCTCTCAAACATTATTTAGAGTTACATTTACATTTAAGTGTTCTACGGACGTTCAAACTACATTTGGTATTTATTTTACAATAAATCCGAATGATACAGAAATTGTATATGGTCAGATGTTTACAACAGATTTCGCGTATATTATAACACCGATTTATAAAAGTTCGGATGCTAAGTATGTTGCTACTGGTGTAATAGTGGATACATATTCTTTACCGCAAAGTAGTAGTGTTAATGTAATCTCATACTTGCCACAAATCTATATTAACAACGATTACGATTCATCTGCGGATTTTACATTTAATAACTTCACATATTCAATAACTATGGAACCATTGATACAGATTTAAATGATTATATTATTGATATAGTAAATGTCTACAGGTCCTACCGGCACAATAAGTTTTCCTACGCGTATTCCGCAACTTCCGCCCAATTTATTACAGTTAGTAAATGTTTATAAATTGCTCGTGAATGATTACAATACAGTAACGGATTCAGCGGTTAAGACAGCGTATACGACTGTATTGGCATCAAAATATTCTGAAATCACGTCTGTTGCTTCTTCATATAATTCAACGTTTCAGTCTTTTATTTCTTCGCTACAGCCCCCGCAGTGAAGGGCATGGCGTCTGTTGAAAAAAGTCCTTGTGATATTGCTTTATTTGTTGGGGCTATTCCGGCCCATTCTCCGGACATTGCGTCGTATCTTGCCTGAATTTGCGGTTGTTTTGGTGTTAAATCTAGAAATCCGGATACACCAATATTTGAATCAGAGGTTTGATATGCGTCGGATGATTTTGGAATAGATTGTTTATTTAATGCGGTGATGTATCCGCTCCAGTGTTTTTCCATTTGTTTTTAAAAAACAATATATAATGGAAATCGCAGACACAGGGCGAGTGCGTCAACTTATGAAATCGGAAACGCCGGTTATAATATTTTTTCATTTAAGCGGGTGCGGTCATTGTGAAGCAATGAGACAGCCATATTTGGAACTCCAAAAAGAAATGCCGAATATGAAATTTTATTTGGTGGAAAGCGAGTTTGTTCCGCCGGAGCTTGGTATTTCAGGATTTCCTGAATTTCGTAAATTTCGAAATGGGAAACAGATAGGGACTGCTAGCGGAGAAATGCCAAAAGAAGAACTTAAAAAGAAATTACTTAGTGGTGGAAGGCGCAAATCCACCAGAAGGCGTGGTTCCAGACGGCTTACTCGTCGTAGACGTTAAGTCCCGCATAGACCCCTTTGCGTGGACATATCCTTCATTTAGAACTTTACCATTTCTCGCAGGGGCAGTTGAAGAGTAATCCGGTTCATCAAGACCCTTTGATAACCATTTTAGAAATCCCTCTTGGTCATTTGGAATGGTGGCTCCTTGTAGAGTATGAAATGTTCGCATCGCCTGAGCTTGGTCAAACATGTCTGTTGTGTCCATATATAAATCTGTAGTCTTCTGGAAAGCCTTGTAGATTTCAGCTTTTACATCTTTGCGATTCGTTGGCGCTGCGTCCGCGCGATTTGGATTGTCTTGAATCTCTGTTAAAAGCGGATTCATAAACGGATTCGCGGCGGTAGGCATTGTAAATTTACCCTCATATGCCTTATTTAAAAATGTTTCTAATGTCTTTCCATTCGGAAATAGAGTATGTAACACAACCGTGGAAGCCATTACCGCGGGAATAGCCATGATATAACCACTAACACCTGTCGCAAAGAATAGTATTACCGAAAAATATACTGAAAATCTTACAACGGAATTCAATGCTTGAGTCGTAGTCATGGATTGTGTTGGAACAAATTTATTCCAAGTATCTGGCGAAAATAATACGCTTGGGTCCTGAAACCAGATGTGTTCCGACATATTACTTTTTATCACGAACTTTCTTTTGTAATCTTGCCAACATGCGTTGACGACGAGCTTCTGGAGAATTACTTAACAATACTTGCGATGAAGTATGACCTCGCTGACCGCCTAACATGTCATTAAACATACCGCCAAAAACACTCGCAACTTTTGCCTTTATAGCCTCAATTTCCCGTTCAATATCATTCTTAGAATATTGACCACGTTGAAATTTTTCTTGAATCATTCTTGAAATCTTTTTAAAGGTAGGATTATCTTGGTTCTTTAATAATTCCATAATATCCTCCGGCTTATCAATTTCAAAATCATCTACATTAAATGATTCCACAATTTCCATAAAAATTTTAGCAATTCTAGTTTGCATCACAAAGTCAAAAATTTCTTTCAAACGACTTTCTGATTCATCATCATTCAAAATACGAGTTATTTCATCATTCTCCTGCCCAGAACCATTCCAAAGATTTTTGGCAACACTCAATATCTTTGAAAATTTATTTTTGATATCCCCATGTAAGAATGAACCAATAATTGCCGACAAAATTTGTTTCCAAATAGCACTTTTTTGCTCTTCTGTTTCCGCAAGTTCCCATAACTGCGAAAGATTTATTCCAAGCATCATACGGGATTCTGAAAAAAAATCAGAATCATGTTTAATAATTTTAAGGATGTTTGGTAAAAATTTATCTTCAATATCAGAAACCGCTTCTTCAATATTTAAAGATACGTCGAACGTAACATTTGGAAAAGCGGTTTGAAGTTCTTTCACACACTCATCAAAAATAGATTTTGTGTCCATTAACAATTACTATACTTATTTGTGTAAACATTTATGCGCGATTTCCTCCGCGATGAGCAAATAAATCTTTATCTTGGTCTGTCAGACATACACATCCGGTATCCGTATTAAATGCGGCTGGACAACATTCAGGATCTACTTTATTGCCAACCATGAGCATAAGTTCGTTACTTTTATCCGCTTGAGATGGAAGCGATGAAACGATCGGTGTAGCTTCCGTAGCGGACCACCCAGACACTGATCCCACACTTACTTGGTCATATGGCCCAATACCCTGCCCATCCAATGGCATTCCAACTTCTTGTTGCATAAATGGTTCTCTACCGCGAACTCCGCCGTTCATTTTGATAAAAAGTCCAGCAAGGACCGCTGCTACTAAAAATGCTATAACCAAACTGGTTTTGTCCATCTTTATTATCATTACGAGTATGATTTTTTAGAATCCAGATGCCGATATCAATGACGCCAATACGACCGCTACTGCGAGAAGTTCCGGCTGAAATAGCGCTAAAATAATTGAAATTGCTAATAACGCATATACAAATCCTTTTATAACTGAAATACATAAATAGACAAATGACATAATGAAATCAACTCCAGTATTCACTAAAAACGTAGCAATATATCCTTCTCCCACAAATCTTTTTAGTAAATCGCGAATCTTAATCAACGTGTGAACAAATACACTCATAGACGCGGTTATTTTTGAAAATGTCGCGGTTGCAAAGCTCAATACAAATTTACGCATTCGTCCAAATAGTTCTCTAAAAAGTTTTAAAGGATTCATCAATTCCGCGAGAGATGAATGAATTTCACCAAATAATGCATTAATGGGTTCTAATAAAAGTGCGAATACATCATTTCCCATTCGATCAAGGCAATGCGTGAAATTATCGGAGACACTTATGTCAGGACGAATAAGATTGGCAAATGGAATATACATCGGGTGACATCTATATTGGTCCCAATTTGATTTTACATCGTCTAATGAACTATATGCATGTATACAGAACATTATAAAAACTGCCACTATCGGCAAACCGAAAAACAACAACATTATACCTTACATAGAATATAGAAGTTCGTCACATATCATACGGCTATTACCAGAAGTATCATACACTTTAAATATATGAGATGACGTAATTAACTGATATCCGCTTTCATGTGCTACAATTCCCTCAATTTCTGAGCCACTCTTCAATATCATTCCAACATTTGCGAATATAATTGGAATTTTAACTCCTGTTTTTAATTCTATCATTGAGTCCGATGATACTGTTTGTATGTATTTATTTGATTCAACAAAATCTAGGAATTCTATTCCGCGTAGATGAATTCTGTGAGTATCTGTATTGAAACATGTTAAATATTCAAATTTATTTTTAACCTTTAATGCGTTTGGATGTTCTAGAACTTTAATAAATTTGTTACCAAGCCGAACCTTGTGATGTCCAGAAACGATTACTCCAAGTAGATTATACATTTCAACACCACGCGCTTTCACTTTATATTTTGAAGTGACTCGTTCACCGGTATATAATACATCTCCAACATTCAAATATTTCATTGGTATTGCTTTCTTTTCCTTTAATACAACGAGTGTTTCTGGGTCAAAGCATAAAAATGATACAGTTTTTCCAATCGGTCCGTTCATGACAGATGTTCCTGTTTCCATTCCAGCATAGAATATGTAAACGAATGATAGCATAGTTCCAATGATACGGCTTAATAATGTTCGCATGCGGACAATGGTATATTGAAATTGGCTGAGCAGATTCTGTATTTTTCCAAACACTGAGCCGATAATTCCTAAAAATCCGCTTCTTGTAGAAGACATCATAGTTCTCATGGAGTTCATAGCGCCACCAACTTCACTTAATGTGTCATTTACGATTGAAAACTCCGCCATTAGCGGATCCATCATAAACCCCGCATAATCTTGAAATCCCTTCATGGTGCATTTTGTGAAATTTGAAACAATGTTATCTCCAACCATTCCGGCCATAGGCATATAAATCGGATTACATCTGTATTCTGCCCAATGTTGTTTTAAATATTGAACTCTACTAAGTCCAAATAGATAAAAACTTACAATGATGGCTACTACTGTAGTCACCGCAAAAATTAGGACATCCATTGCGTTTAGTTTAGATAATTCATTTGAATTTACTACATAATATGCCTGAAATAGTGGAATATAATTCAGTTAGCGACTTATATGATATTAATGACGCTGATAATAATAAAATTACTAGTTTTGTCGTTAATTCGTTTGATAATATGAAGTATACATGCGATATATCAATTGATCAAATTAAGAAAGAACTAGACGAAAATGTTATTCATGATACGTTTGATGAATTTTGGAATATGCAACGTAAAATCCGAAATAATGGTGAAATTTTAACATTAAATAACATATTGTATTGTAAAAAACTTGATATAGATTATTTTAAAACAAATACAAGTGAATCAAGGTGGTATGTATCTGGAGGTTCAACAGATTGTAGTGTAATATATGGGGTGAAAATATCAAAACCATGTTTATTTACAATTGAAGTTGGTGGACAAATTATTTTTGAAAAATACTGTGATTCTGCGCAAGTATTACGATTTGAAATGGTTCCTATGTTACTATTGAATTATTATCAGGTTGTTCTTAGCGGATCAATTAGTGATATTTACGCCGGTAAGATACTTCCGGTTCATTCTATTATTAATGATTTAAAAGCATATTATAAAACTCCGCGTTCATTGTTTGGAAAATATTCATGTGATGACGATATGCTTAAAACGGATTTGTAGCGGAATAGGAAAATTGTGGTACTCGAATGGACTATGAAAATTTATCACTCACAGAATTGAAGCGAATTGCTAGAGATTTGCCGAAGGGTCGTAGGATTAAGCAATATTATATCAAGAGTCGAACTGAGCTAATTCAACTCTTGACAATGCCGGACCTTCCGAATGAATTTAAGATTGAAAAATTAACGTTAAAGGAATTGCGTGATGAAGCGAAAGAGAAGTGTATTCCTAATTTATGGAAATACAAGAAGCATCAGTTATTAGAAATTCTATATCCTAGCGCGAAGAAGAATAACCAGAATAATGATGATAGAAAGAAACATGATCACCCAGAGCATGGTGAAAGCGAGAATGTAGGGATACAAGTATGAAAAGACCTTTGAAAGGATAGGTCTAAGAATGTTCATTTCAAAATATTTTTGAAACTCCGGCGACGATAAAAAAGCAATCGGGTCGGCGAAAGGGTGGTTTTTCATTGTTTTTTGTCTTCGTTTGGATATAAATCGGAGAATGAAGACTTCGCAGACAACTCGTTTAGCACTTGTTCTAGGAGGTGTCGTTGTTGTAGCGTATCTACTAAGCACATATTCATCGGCAAAGGGCGTTATCGGCGAAGGTATGGATCAACTAAAAGGTGCGTTGGGTGTTCAGGGACCCCTCACTGACGGTGGACCTTTGGGAAAAATGAAATACAGTGCCGGCGGTAATGAACAGCCGTCTGAATCACTGCAAGGTCGTCATCCGGCGTCTCAGTCCACATACACAGAATCTACATTGACTCCGGGCGAACTTCTTCCTAAGGGTGAGCTAGGAGCGTCTTGGGCCGCAGTAAATCCGGCCAGCATGGGCGACCTAAAGGGACAGAATTTCCTTGAAGCAGGATATCACACAAATACCGCATTGGCCGGTGTATCGCAAACAAACCGAAATGCGTCATGGGATATTCGTTCGGAAGATCCAAACCCACAACAAAAAGTTGGCCCATTCTTGAATTCCACAATTGAGGCGAACCCGTTTAAGCGCGGTCTTGACGCATAAACTGAAAAAGTTTTATAAATCGGTCATGTCATCTTCAATATACGATCAGGCTTATTAAAACCTATTAATTCTTGAACATCGCGCGCACTAGATGCTGGCTCAATTTCTTGTATTTTTAGGGTTTCGTCAACGTAATAAAGTGTATCAAACTTAATCCACCAAGCGCCAACTGTTTTATCATTTGCCTTTTGGTTGTCTTCTTTGCTCAACAACTTTAAATCATCTGGAATGATGAATATAGAACTAAGATTGTAAACCGCTGTAATAACTCTCTTCATTTTGGTTAAGAGTTATTGGATTGTGGTTTAAGAATCCGTTTTTAATTGAAAACGAATTTTAAAAATGTTATATAAGTTATACTAGGAAAATGGAGTATATTAAACCGCGTCCGACCGATCCAAAGAAGCCTAAGAGTATTAAGCAGAAAAATAAGGAATTGCGTGCAAAGAAACGCGGGAATAAGTATGATATTCCACGAATTGTAGAATCTTGGATGGATATTTATGATTCTGAACAATATTACGAATGTGACTTTTGGTGGACTTATTACGATGATGTGCCGGCGTGCCTTCATTGTCACCGATGTACGAATACAACACCCATAAGTTATGTGGTAGGACAAGATTTAGAATATGTTATCAACTATTAAAAAAAGGTTTTTCATTTATAACAATGATACCCGCAGTTTTGCTTGGAACCGGAGTGGCAATTGCCTATGCTGTTACACGTGGTCCTAAAAATCTGGTATCTGTCAGAAGTCATAAAGATAATCGCGAGTATAAAGTTCAGAATTTATCAGATAAACAAGACGCATGTGAAAAGATGGCGGAAATACGCGGAAACCTTGATAAATTGATTCAGCATTACAAAGATGACCCTGCGTCCGCTTCAGACCCACGTGTTGCTATTTTAATAGAGAGATTTAAGCCGGATAATATGTGTGAAAACGATTTAACTTCTGATTCAACATCATATTCCGAAAATAAAGGCGATAAAATTGTAGTGTGTCTTCGCGATAAAGCCCCTCCTTATAAACTTGTAGATACGAATACGGTAATGTTTGTGATTTTACACGAGATGTCGCATTTAATGACAACAACAATAGGCCATACTCCAGAATTTTGGGCAAATTTCAGAAGAATACTGCACGACGCAGTAAGTATTCAAATTTATACTCCTGTAAATTATTCACATAGCCCAACGCCTTACTGTGGAATAACAATCACGGACAGTCCTATTTAAAAACGAATTTTTTTATCAAAAACTATTCCAAAATATGGATGGTTATTACACATTTGTAAAATATAAAGGCGAAGATCCAAATTATAAGGGTGGATTTATTCCGCGGTGGAATTGCAAACATATGAAGGATGCTACTCCAATATTATTGTTTCAACATAGACGTATAAAAGAAATTCCAACACGAGAATGGCTTAACAATCGCTATAGTATTCCATGTAAAATATACAAAGGATAAAAACGGATTTTTTAAATGCATATTATTGAATTGTAACAAAATGAACACTTTTACTGTAACACTTAATCTTCGTTTTAATCGGACAAATAAGGACAACACACCGGACACTGACGCGTTCTTTACAAAAACATCTATTGCGGAATATATCAAGACGATTACTTCCCCTGAAAAATTTGTAGAATACATTACTGACCAGTATGTCGTTTCAGGTAATGAAAAATGGGGTGATGGATTTAGTGTAACATTTAAAGTAGAAACTACAGACAATAGAAAGGGGGTGTATGAGGCTTTGAATTATGATCCATTGGATGGAGAGTACGACGCACGCACTGAGAATGGTTGGGTGATTTATACCAAAGGGAATGATAAAAAAAGCGAGTATGGACTCGTTGATTATCGTGACGGAGGTATAATAATCGAATAAACAACTATACACTCATAGTAATGGAAGTGCGTGAAGTCACTGACTATAATTCAAAAAATAAATATACAGCTTCATTTTTTGACGACGATTCTATTGAAACAGTTCGTCAACAAATCGCAAAATCAATAGACACGCATCAAGACCGTCTTTTTATTTTGGTAGGAATTAAATTGCCTAAGGATTATTATTCGCAAAATCCGCGTAATTGGGAAACCCTGTTTGAGCGAATTTCATATAACGGTCAGCCTATTCAAAAAGAAGCGTTTCAATCATATCAACTTGAATATAGATTTCCAAATACATCTGTTCCATTTGAACCGTATGACCGCGATGAATGGATGACAGTTCCAGAATCTTTGAAAAAAATTCATTCTCCGGATTCCGATTTTATGGAATACAGAATTCTTGGTGTAGAAGATGTTAAATCTTTCATAGCACCATTAGAAATTAATCCGATAGTATCGCGTATTCCAGCGGCAAGATTCCCTATTCCACAAACCAGCATGCTTTTATCAAGCTTCTTTAAAACAGACGAAATAGAACGATTTATGGTTATTGAGTATTCTGAAAAAGCGGAAGGAAATATGCCGATCTATTTTCCGCTTTTTAGAACCACAACTCCAACACAATTATCAGAGGAATCAATACGCCTTCTTGATAAAAATTCAAAATTATTAGAAGGTCTTCTAAATTTGAAATCACCAAAACCAGAATCTATTACGATTATACGTGTACGATTTTACATTCCGTGGATTCAAACATCTTTCGGAAGCACTGCGAGAACACGATTTGAACAAATATTTTATGGATTAACACTTTCAAAAGAAACACCATATATAGGATATTTTACATCAAAAGAGCAAGTCAGTCGTCATAAATTTTATGCTGAAGATCCAAATAATAAAAAACAGTATGTTGATATGTCTATGTGGAATACATGGTGGTCGCTTACAAAACCTTCAAGAAATATTCCAACACTAATTTTGTTTAGAGGAACAACAAAACATAATTTTGACAGAGTTGCAATTACTGAAAAGGATATAATCATTACCTGTCATCGCGAAGAAGGAAACAATGAATCAATTAAAGAAATACAAAAAAGTATTGATGAATGGATTTCTTCGTTTGATGCGATTGTTCCTTTCATAGAGCCAGCTGATTTGGATAAGCGACGATGGAATACACAAGACGTTTCATTTTATGCGAAATACTCAAATAAAATAGAAGAATTTGATTTACGTAGATTTAATTGTATTTCGTCTGTGTTTGATATTTCAGACAAAACAAAATCCCAATTCAGTTTACTTCGGTCTGATCATTCAAATGACGGTATATCCGCTATAGAGATCAAATTGCTTCAAATAATGCGGGATAATTACACCGTTAATCCGAAAGAGATCGCTGAAGAATTTTCAATTACGCCAGAAGATGCGAAAATGCTTATTCAGAAAATAGAAGCACGGCTTGATGAAGATCCATCTTTAGCAGAAAAATCATTCCGCGGATTTCCAATTATTAGAGTTGGTCCGGACTTTATATTAATGTCATCTACATCAAACTTTGAAAAGTCTGTAAAATATTCAAATATTTTGAGATATATATTGTCAAGCCCAGATGCAGAAGATGTTGAAAGAGTTTGTCCAAAGCGTAGAGAAACCGTTCATGTGGAATCTTCTATTATTCCAACAACAGCTGTAGATATTGATTCCGCGCTTGTGGACGAATATGCTGATTTATTTGGTTATGTGGAACAAGAAGAAATAGCGCCAGAAGAAATAAAATCTATAGAACCAGCAGAAGAAGAAACAAAAATTTCAACAAATCAGCGCCAAATTACGACATACAACTATTTTAAAAATAGATTACAACAATTTGATCCAGAAACATTTGATAATTCCGCATTACTGTACCCAAAGAAATGTGAACAGAAACATCAACCGATTTCATTGTCTGAAAAAGATTTGGAACGCCTGACCGGAACAGAGTACTATCCAAATGAAAAAGACGAAGATAAAGTATTAAATGTTGAAAATCCTGATGGAAAAATTATATGTCCTGAATTTTGGTGTATGCGAGACCAAATACCGTTACAAGAATCGCAATTATTACACGAAGATGGTGTAACAAAATGTCCAGTATGTCATGGAAAATTACAAACAAGTTCAAATGATGACCCGCGAGAATTTCCGCTTATAAAGCGAGAAACTGGATTTGTATTTCCCGGATATGTTGACTATAAATCTCCAAAGAATGGGCGTCAGATGCCGTGTTGTTTCAAGAAATCGCGATTAAAGAAAAATGAAAAGACTGAAAAAATAAATGATGACAAATATTATGTATTAACTGAATCAAAAACAGACATTGGCGAATATCGTGTGGCGTATCTTCCTGAAAACTTAATAAAATCTTTGAATATTGGCGAGTCGTATAATGATTTGGGAGGTAGTAGGCGTTTTCAAAATGGAATGAAGGCGTTTTTCCGCGTAGGGATGGGGCACTCTTCAGAAACTCTTCCAAAATTTTTAAATTTAAAAACGAGCATTCCAAAACCGCGAGAAGCAATTGAATCTTTGTTAAAATGTTCCTTTGTTAGAAATTGGGCAAATATGGGAAATACTCATTTGGAGGCTATTGAAAATACATTGAAACATATTTCGCCGTTTGACAGTGATGATTTATCTCGCGAACATATGACTAAAATAATATCTGGAATTGACGAAGCGTTTGATAAGAAAGATTTGGGTGCTATTAATGAACTTGAATATAGTGCGCATGTATTAAATTGTGATGTATTTCGTATAATGTTAGATTCAATGTCTATGAGTTGTTTGTTTCATACACGATTTAATCCTACAAGAACCCGTGGAATCATTGTGCTTCAAATAGGCGATAGTTTGGATATATTAAGCAACGTTACTCGCGTTTCGCGAGGATTTGAGTATAATTCAAATATTTTTGAAAGTCCTTTCAAGCCTATAACGTACAAAGAGGCTGAACGATTGCGGAATAAAGCATGTTTTACTGAAGTTCCGTCATATGACCAAGCATTTAATATGCTCCCTGATATTCTAAGGTCTACGGAATCTGATGATTTTAGTGTTATATTGGATCCATTTGGGCGTGCTCAGGCGTTCTATTCAAAGTCTAAATTTATTTTGCCATTTCAGCCGGCTCCGATTCCTGATATAGCACAGTCTAAGTTACGAGGATATTCTGATGCTAGAGATTATCCATCTCTTGCGCAGGTCCAATCGTATTTGAAAATTGCGGAAAGATTCAATAAAGGGTATGGGTTTAAGGAAAATATTGGTGGAGAAGTTTTGACAGTTTCAGGGTTGCGGATTCCTATATCCGCGGGAAATGGTATTGTTCAAACTGTGTCTGATCTTGGTGAATCAAATTTAGTATTTGGTTCAGAATCAGAAGAATTGCACGAAGAATATCGCCATATATCGTATTCGTCTGAAGTGTATGAATTTTTATTATTCCAACTTACGAATGATTTAGAATCAGATTATAAAGAATTAAGACGCGCGTTACAAGAAGTTTATCCAAAACATAGTAGTGTGGAACCTTTATTGAAGAAATGGTTTCGAGAAACAGTTACGTTTACTGATTCAAAAAAACCAATGGAATTTTTATCAAAAATTAGAACACCATGTGGACAATTAAAAAATAAAGAAACATGTTCAGGAAATATTTGTGGATGGGATGGAAAAGTTTGTAGAATTCAAATCAATGATTCTATAAAACAAGATTTATTATTTCATAGAGTATTGACTACGCTGATTGAAAACTCAAAAATTAGGTCTATGATTTTAGATGGTAGAACAACCCCATTTTTTAGCACAATTTTATATTTGGAACTTCCACATGAATTAATATTAACTGACACTGAGCTCTAAATTTCATCGATATTAATAGATTCTTCTTCATCCTCTTCTTTCAGAGGATTTGCGCTAGTATCAAATTCAAATCCGACATTTTCACTATCAACAACGCCGGTATCTGTAATAACACGCGGATCAATTGGCATTTCGTCGCTAATATCATGAACTTGACGCCGTGTTAGAACTGCTATAATTTCAAATTCAAGAGAACCGTCCATTCCAGTTTTACCGATTGCGACAAATGACCCAATATCGATAAATGCGTGTCTCTTTCTTCTTCCGCGGAATGTTCCACGAATTAGTGCAGATATTGTTCGAATAGTTCCTCCTTCGCTAAATAATACCTCCATTCGAGCATTTCCCATTTTCTTTGTGACACGTCCAATGAATACATCTTCTACACCGCCTTCTGAACGAATATCGTCCATAAGGTTCTGCATAAACTTCGTATTCTTAGATGAAACACTGACTTCCTTACGTCCGCCACGAGTTCCTTTGTTTTTTTGAGGAGGTGGCATCTTATCTGTTACAAGTTTAATTTGATTCAAAAAATTCGTTTTTATGAAAAACCATTTGGCTCTCATAAAACTCGAGGGAATCTCCACCACCTTATTTTGAAAAAACAAGGAAAACCACAAATACTAAAAGTTCAATAAACGTTATCAAAACTAACCACTCCGCTAGATAGTGTAATGTGTCGTCTAACCCCATATTTATGCAGTCTTAATAAAATGAACCTTCAGGAATGACTGCAGATTAAGGTAAGTCACCTCCTGACCATCCTTCACGCGCAGGAGCTTACCCAACTTGGCGTCAGGAATAATACGGCGCTTAAAATTCGGGTCAAAACAGTTGTGCTCGCGAACATAGCGGGATACAAACTTCGTAACATCAGTCTGAGACTTCTGAGACTTGGCTGGTAGACCCATGAAAGACGATAGCTCATCAGAAATAGGGCGCAACTTTAGAAAGGCATTGTTCGCACGACGGGCCTCCCAAGCAGTTCGCTGTTCAGGAGTCATATCAGCCGGATCTACACGGCGACGGCGCTTAGAGTCACGAACAGTGCGCTTTAGAGCCTTAACAGCCTCCTGAGCATCATGAACAGCGGAGCGAAGACGGGATGACACCTCGGAGTTCAGGCTACGGAGCGTCTCCTGAAGAGTAGCTAGGATAGTCTCAGCGCTTCGGACTACTACAGCCGGCTCAGTAGTCGTTGCAGGGGCAGGCGTCGGCTCAACATGTGCCTCGGGGGCCGGCGCGGGGGTAGGGGCTACAACCTCAGTGGTCGTAGGGACAGTAACCTCAGCCTTTGAGGCCGGCTTACGTCCACGGGTAGAAGTCTCGGTAGTAGTCTGCTTGGGCATCTTATTTGTCTTAGATACAGTCTTCGTTGCCTCCATTTCTAACGCAGTTGTTATACTACTATATATTATGACCTGTTTAAATCACAATCGCCATAGAGCGCCCGAAAAAATATAACAATATTCATAAGGGTTTTTTGAATCATTTAAAATTGTATATATTAATTTAGGAACTTGTACATCGGACTCTGTTTCCTGCAGTTTTTGTAGACAACTCTTTATCCATACAATATAGTGATGTCTTCTGGATGTAGTTTTATTATGTTCAATTGCTAAAGTTTTCATTTCGTTTAAAAAAATTGAAAGCAATACGATATATTGTCCTGTACACAATGAAGACAATGATAGCGGATGTATTGTAAATCCATTTTCTTCTAATATTTGTGAATTTAATTGCCACATTTTATCAATGTATTCATATTTCGACGTAATCTTTTCATTCACAAAAATTTTTCGTCTATGACAAATTTCCCGCAGTCTTCTCCGTGTTTCGATACTCAGCGGAACCCTAGTATATGGATTTTTAGGGTAAAGTTCTGAAGTCATAATTTTCGCAATAGAATTCACGTCAAACCACCAAATTCTTCCATTCTCTTCAAAACTAAAATATTCAAGCGGATATTGTTTTGATTTATGCTCTAGTGTAATCAATTCATCTTCATTGTGACATAAAGATCGTTTTAAACATCCAACACCGCATTCCCTTATCAAACTGCGAATAGAGTACCCTCTCCATATTTTTTGAATCTTAGTGACTTTTGAAGAAACATTATTAACGATAGCCCACAGCCTTGTGTTTTTCATTTTAGCGTGCTTCCCGCAAAAAATAAGACCATACAGGGCATTATTGTCGCATCGATCATTACTGTTAGAATTTTTACACGACGAACACTTCATTATCTAAAAATGGTTTTATTATTATGAAAACGGATTTACACTTATTCGTAATAAGTAAGACTACAACACAATAATAATGAACACAAAGCCTATTTCTATTCGCGATTTGAATGTGAAGAATGTTACGTTTACGGTGAGCCCATCAAAGGTTAAGAATCGTGGTCCTTCTATTTCATTGAAATACAACGGTCAGAATCTAGCAATTCGTTTGCCCCGTGTATCGCTACCAGGTGGTGTAATGGTTCGCGATGGTGAGGATGGTAAGACTGCATATACATTAATGGCGTCTCTTAAGGGATGTGATCCATATGGTAAGGAGCGTTCGAGTGGTACTGACGAGCTAAGTTTGTTCTATAATTTCCTGCTTGATTTGGAGGATTTGATTATTGCATGGGCTGTAGAGAATAGCGGTACTCTGTTTGGTAAGAAGAAGAGTGAGGAAGTTGTTCGAGACAACTTTAAGCGTATTATTGGGTTGTCACAAGATAAGTTGGATACAGGTGAGTATGTTCCTAATGGAAAGTATCCTCCTAGTTTCCGCATGAAGGTTCCAGTGTATGATAATAAGGTGAGCATGAATATCTGGGACGAGTCCTTTAACGAGATGTATGCTACACCCGAATCGCTTGTTTCAATCTTTACGAAGGGGGTTGAATCAAAGACTGTTGTAAGCGGTTCCGTATATGTAATTAATGGCACTAGTTTTGGTGTCACGTGGCGACTTCAGTCTGCTCAGGTGTATCCTCGTGCTCGTATGACTGCTCATGACATCTTTGGAGAGGATGAGGAGGATACGGATGCTCTTCTGGCTGATCAGAGTCAGACTGTTGTAGAGGAGTCTCAGTCAAACCCTGGTCAAGCTCTTCAGTCTGAGGATGCTCCTCCAAATCCTCCACCTGCTCCTCGCAAGCGTCGGGCGGCGGTGACGAGTTCGATGTAGGTTTGTCGTAGATAATAAAGTCGTCATCCATAAAAATTATTGTAAATTTGGTTAAATCAAAAGCAGTTTCAATTCCGCATTGAAACTTTACAAACGATTTTTTACCGCAAGTTTCGCAACTGTAGAGTTGTGGTAAAGAAATAAAATCAGACGGTTTCATTAAAAAAATATTAGACTGGAGTGCTTTTTCGCGAACATCTGATTCTAAACAATCTTGATACGCTTCATGTGACATTAATGACCATATTGTTTGTTTTTTGGATGTCCATCTTGTATCTTGAAATAATGTAGCAAATGGATTGTCGTATATCCATAATGCATGAAATACTTCAGGCGCATTCATTTCATGTTCCGCAACTCCAACTCTATTTGAATTTTCATCATATAGCGAATAAACAAGTAAGTTTTGACTTACAAATGCTGGGTCAAAACTTCCACGATATACATCTTTACCATCATAATTCCAGAGATCGCTTTCATAATCATCATCGTGATCCGAAATATCGCGGGATGAATCATATACAAGTCCCTTTCTTAATATGGAAAACATTATTACTCAAATTTGACAACAATTTTAGAATTATGACGCGCTAAAGATTTTGTAGCTGATCTTGAAAGTTCATGTCGTTTCTTTTCTGTTTTTACATTTTCTTGTAATCTACTTTCCATGTCCTTATGAATTTCAACTCTGTGATCTTTCAAATAATCTAAAACACCGTCTGTAATGGCCCATTCAAAAAAGTTTAATTGTCCAACAGTTGTTTCTAAATCGTTAAATTTAATACGCTTCCAACGGCAGAATGGGTCAAACATGCGTTTACTATACGCTTTCAGATGCGACTTGTATGACAAATAAACGATTATATGTTTTTGAGAACTATTTGTGTATGAAATATTATACATCTTTGCATAGTTTGTAACAAACCAGTCAATTAAACGAAGTGAAATATTTGTTTCACCTTTTAAAATAGACTGAATTGTTTCAAAATTTTCAGGGTTTGAATAAAATTTTTCAAGACGATGAAGCACCCACTCTTCTTGAGATCTAATTTCCATATTATTAATCTATCTTAGATTTACCTGTAATTGAGTTATTATGAAGAATGGATAAGAAAACAAAAATTGAAAAATTACTTGAAAAATATGGTGTAAATGATCAACGAACAGACGGTTGGCATATAAAGCGAGGAGAGTTATTAACCGCTTCTGAAATTTATAAAGCGCTGGCGAATGCCACAGAGTCTCAAAAATATGAATTAATGATTTCTAAAATTATTCCAACAATTCCAAAGGAAGGTAATACTCCAAGGCCTTTAATATGGGGAACGCGGTTTGAACCGATCGCTAAGGAAGTTTATACTGCGGAAAACGAGGGTGTTAAAATTGTAGATACATCGTGTGTGAATCATCCAACTGTATCTTTTTTAGGAGCGTCTCCGGATGGTATCATAATAACAGAAGATGTTAATGATTCTCGATATGGGTGTTTGGTTGAATTTAAGTGTCCAATTTCAAGAATATTCAATGATTCAACACCTATACCTCCGCAGTATTATCACCAAATGCAACTTCAAATGGAGTGTACAGAGTTAAACGAATGTGATTATATCGAAATGAAATTTTTAGATTTGAATTATTCAGATTGGTTCACAAATCAATCAAAGTATAAAGGATGGTTTGCGGTTCATATCGATGATGTTACAGTAAAGTATCATTTGCTGAATGATACGCGGGATATGGTAACTTGGAAGCAAGAGGAGTGTGTAAATAATGATGATTGGACAATGGTTTATTGGGTACTTGAGATAAAGCGAAGTTGTAAAGTGTTACACGAAACAGATTGGCTTGAAAAAAATCTTCCAAGCATTCAATCAGTTTGGAATGAAATATTGAAACATCGTGAAGCCGGAACTGTGCCGGAACATCCTAAGGAGAAGACTATTTTAACGCTTTAAACTTTTTTTAATAAATGGTAAAGTTCGTATTGATTTCAATGATAAAAAATGAATCAAAAATTATAGAACGTTCATTAAAATCAGTAGAAGGATTGGTAGACGCATTTTGTGTATGCGATACAGGATCTACAGATAACACTGTAGAAATTGTGAATAAATTTTTAGAAACGCATGTTGGATGTTTGACGGTTGAACCTTGGAAAAATTTTGGATATAATCGAACAATTAGTTTTCAGCGTGCTCGAAATTATGTTCGAGACACTTTAAAATGGAATTTATCTGAAACGTATGGATTATTGTTAGATGCGGATATGGTTTTTATTCAGGGCGCTTTGAAATCATATCCTCTAACGGAGCTCGGATATTCAATTGTACAAAAAAATCATCATCTTACGTATTACAATTGTCGTTTAGTTCGATTTGATTTTGATTGGAAATGTAAAGGTGTTACGCATGAATATTGGGATGGTCCGGCGCATAATAATATTCCAGAATCAATTTGTTTTATTGACGATAGAAACGATGGCGGTTGTAAATCGGATAAGATTCCCCGCGATATCAAATTATTGGAAGATGGATTAAAAGAAGACCCTGAAAATGTTAGATATATGTTCTATTTAGCGCAATCTTACAAGGATTGTGGTAGAATTGCTGAATCAATTAAAATGTATAAGAAACGCATTAAGGCCGGTGGTTGGGATGAAGAAGTATGGTATTCTCATTTTATGATTGGACAGTGCTATCTAATGTTACAAGATGTTTTTAAGTTCGAAGCATGGATGCAAAAGGCGTATACGCTAAGACCATCCCGCGGTGAACCTATGTATGCGTTGGCAGAATTCTTTCGAAAAGTAGGTCATCACTTCAAGGCGTATCAATACACTTTAATCGGTCAAAAAATTTCATATCCGAAAGATGTTTTATTTGTTGAGAACTTTTGTCATTCTGGAGGATTTGATTATGAAGCGAGTATTTTGGAATATTATGTTAATCCGGATAGAAAATCAGGATTGCGATCTAGTATTCGCTATCTACTGAAAAATAATCAACATTTTGACAATGTTATTTCTAATCTCAAGTTTTACATTAATCAAATTCCAAATGAAAGTACGAAACTTGATATTCCAAACGTATTTGGAGGAGATTTCCGTCCATCAGCGATATCTATATCGGATTATCCATTTGTAAATGTTCGATTTGTAAACTATTTAGTACCGGTTGATAGTCAATATAGAACACGAGATGGAAGTCCCATTCAAACTAAGAACGCCTACATAAATCTGGAAACAATGGAGTGTATTGCTGAAATGGCAGATCCTCAACCGCTATTTCCGTCAAATGTGAAAGGTATAGAAGACTTAAGAATCTATAAACATAATAACAAATTGAATTTTACAGCAACATCATATCATGAGTTTGTAAAGGATAAGATTGCGATTGTTCATGGTGAGTATAATTTAGATACGAAAACATTGGCAAATTGCGTTGGAATCAATTCTCCGTTCAACCGAGAATGTGAAAAGAATTGGATAAATATCGCGGGAACGGACGAATTTATTTATAGTTGGAAGCCCTTAAGAATTGGAAAAATTGTTGGAAATAGATTTATTTATAATAAAGAGATCGAAACACCGCCATTTTTTGAACATTTGCGCGGATCAGCAAATCCAATGAAATTCAATAATAAGTGGATTTGTTTAGTTCATTTTGTAGAATATTGTATGCCTCGAAAATACTATCATTGTTTTGTTGAAATGAACGATATTTTTAAACCAACACGCATTTCACTTCCATTTTATTTTAAACATAGCGGAATAGAATACTGTATTTCAACACAAATGAACGATAACAAAATAGAATGTTTTATAAGTGTTACAGATGGTGACCCACATAAGGTTGTATTTAAATATTCTGATTTAGAATGGATTGGCGTCCCTTAATTAATGAATATCGCTATCTTAGTCCCAGTATGTTCTCGTAATCAATCATATAATTGTTTACAAGACACACATTTATATAAACAGCTGTTACCTTCTTTTGAGGAAACAAAAGAAGATGGATTTAATTATACATTTTTTATAGGGTATGATGATGACGATGAATTTTTCAAAAAAAATAAACCAGAATCATTTAAGTGTTTTGAGCTGACAAATTGTCAACATTCCCCGCCGTTAGCTTGGAATCAACTCGCAAAATACGCGTATAATGATGTCGTAAAATATGACTATTTCTTCCAAATTGGAGATGATATTGTGATTAAAAATAAAAATTGGACATCATTGTTTATTTCAAAATTAAAAGAACACAATAATATCGGAGTTGTGGGGCCATGTTATATGGTAAATTATGTTGGTCGCCAACTAAACGGAAAACCACCTGTTATTGAAAATTCATTTGTTCATAGAACACACTTAGATATGTTTGGTTATTTTTTTCCGCCGTCTTTTAAAAATTGGCACTGCGATGATTGGATTAGTAGAGTATATGATTCATTTTTTTCAGAAATTCAATTAAGTATATTATGTGAGAACAATGTTCTTGGCGCAAGATATTTTACAATTGATGGTCAACAAACGCTGAATGAAGAATTGGATGCCGGCATTCAAACAATTAAAAACTTTAATCCTAAAAATGTGTTCTCATACTGCGTATATGGTTCTCAAACAAAATACTGTCAGGGTATTATAAAAAATTTAAAACAAATTAGAGAGTTATTTCCGGATTTTGAAACATGGATTTATGTTGGCAATGATGTTCCAAAAGCGTATATTGATGAATATTCCGCATTTCCGAATGTTAAATTAATTCATACAAATACATCCGGCGGGCGATTAATGTCATATAGATTATTTCCGCTTGATGATATGAATGTTAATATGGTTATTACGCGCGATGCTGACAGTAGGTTTGGTAACAGGGATATATGGTGTATACAAGACTTTATAAAGTCAGATTATAGAATATTCACTATTAGAGATCATCCTTATCATGGTGAACCACTTATGATGGGACTAAGCGGATTTCGTAAAATTATGGGATTACACATTCAGGAATCATACTTCAATTTTATAAAAGATAAATCAGACATTGATTATTATCAGTCAGACCAAACGTTTGCGAAACAAGTATTGTATTATCCTTTTCAAAAACTATGTATTGCCTATTCAAATTTTATAACGTTTCCAAATGAAAACTATAAAAATATTTCTATTCTCAGAGAAAACGATTACGATTTCTGTGGAAATGTATATTTATTTGATAATTGTGGGATAGAATATCCGCATTTCAATGTAAATCAATAACTGTAGCGGTTGGAAAGTGAAACGATTCCGCAATTTTATCATTGCTAAAAAAATGCGAAGGGACTGTTAATGTTCTATTTGGATTTAAAAATGCTCCCCACCATGAAAATGTAGAGTTCGCTGTTATTCCGCCTTTACATTTGCTCATAAGATATAATGTGTCTATTTCATTTTCGTGAATAACAATAATATTTTTAGGCAACCAATCCTTTGTCATAGCATATTCATAATCATTTGTAAAAAGAACATATTCTGTATCTTCAGGAAAACATTTCAACGCTTTTTTATAATAATTTGTTAAGTCCGGAAGATTGCGTATGAATAAATAATCGCCTCCACGAATATGAATAAATACTTTATCGTATATAAATGGATATTTATCGACGATAGTTGTATTAAAATTTAATTTTTCTATAAATTCACGTGTTATATATTTCCAATGTTGACAATAGTTCTTTATTTTAATTGAAAATGGAGTATATTTTAACATAGTTACCCAATCATGATAGATGTATGAATCATAATTAGATATGATCATAAAATTAGTATATGGCGATGGTTGTTCAAAATTGAAATTCTTAAAAATAGTTTCAAAATAATTAATGGTTGAATGGGGTGAAGTTATTGTTTTATCAAACACTAATTTTTTAGTTTTCAGTTTATTAGCAATCATAGTGGCTGCAGCTATTTTAAATAAATAATTTCCAAGTCCTTCTCCACACATATAGAACGTAAATTCCATTATTTTTAAACCATATATGAATTATACATATTTACGCGAAATGGTGTTTGAACACCATCGATAGGTTCCTGAGGGGACGGTGCCATTTTAAAATGGTTTGTTTCCTGATTATAGGACGATGTAGCGCGGTCCTCTGTTCTTTTTACGTTTCCTTGATCTAAAAACTCAGGCACAAATGGTTCTGACATACGTTGAATAACAAACCATACTACAAGTATTCCGGCTAGAACTGCGAGAAATGGCAAGTTCTTCATTTGAATTAAAAACGGATAGAATTTTCAGATTTGTTTTGTAATTACAATAATGGAACGTGAACTCGCAACATTAAAAACTATGTTATTGTCTCGTGGATTCAATGCACCTGATTTCGATTCGCTAGGGAGTCCGCTGGATGAGACAAAAATTTACACATTTGACGGTGTTCTAATTATTTTCAGTTCAAAGACGCGTGTTACAGAAAAGGAATTCAATACGTTTCTAAATTTTGCGGAAGAAAACAATCATCGTTCGGGAATGATAATTGTAAGTCCGAATGAACCGCCGGAGTCTGTTCTTAATATGTTATGTGCTCACGTTGAGAACAGAGAGAATCCGCTTGTTCAAATATTTACAAATCAAAAACTTTTATTTGGAGATGTATTAGTAAAACATAAAATTTATTCGGTTCCGCATAAACTTTTGAATGACGCGGAGAGAAATGAAATTACTAAAAAATTCCCAAATCCTGAAAAGACATTTCCGCCAATTTGGTGTCAAGACCCTCAAGCAAAGTGGATTGGCGCAAGACCGAATGATATTATTGAAATTTCCGGATGGTGTCCGGCATCAGGAATAAATACACACTGGAGATTCTGCGTTACAAATATAAATGGATAAACAATTCCATACATTGGCGAAAAGTTATATTGATAATTATGTTGAGTATTCAAAGACAAAAACTCAATCATATAAAACAGCGTATGAAAGCGCTGAGCAAGGTATTCAATCAATTATTAAAGGGTTAGAGCCGGATCCAGTAAATTTACAAGAGGAAAAAGATGAACTAACCGCTGCGGAAATGCGCCAACAAAGCACAACTATTTTTTCCGTAAGTCATACAACTCAATACATAGTGCTAGGAGCGCTTAGTGCAGTAGTAATCGGATTATTGATTATATAACTTGACTTAACCGCGGAACGAAATACTAAAATAGCAACAATGAGTGACAAGACAATAATTCCTATCAAATAAACATTATACATTGATTCCGCTTGTTGTAATTTTTGAGAATTATCTGCGTATATCATTCGCAGTGTCATAAGTTTGTCGTTTGATTCTTTAATTTCCTTATATTGTTTTTGATATTCTATAAGCTGTTCTGTTAAGTTTTGAATCATCTCAACACTGGATGGTTTACTATGTAATTTTGTAAGTTCATCTCGAATATCTTGCGATATATCCGAGTTTATTTCCAATACACGTTGAATTAAATCTTGTTGCTTCCCCGAATCTTTTTCTTGAATCGCGGAAAGAACAAGTCGTTTATACTCATCAAATTTACCATCCATTACTTTCTTGGTCATAAATAAATGTCAACTACAAAAGTTGCGATGAATATGGAACTTAGTGTTCAAAAGGGCCCAGCATGTGATGCTTCTCAGTTCACAGCAATGAAGCGTCAGTCTGTGATTGTTGGAAATTTAAAACAATATCAGTCATCAAATGGTCGTAAAGCGACCGGCGTTATAATGGATGGACAAAAAACTCGCGGTTCAGACAGCGGGGTTGTTCAATATTACACAGCTCGTGGCGGATACTTAAACTTCCTTCCTTATCAGTAAAGTAATATGTCTGAGTTTGACCAGATTACGGACACGATTGATAATATAGTTTCTACGCAATTATCATCTGTGAATTCGTGGACAAATGTGTCCGGAGACCTCACAAAAGTTTCTTCGTCGCTTGCGGGTTACGTATGGGGCTTCAAAGAATCAAAACTATATAAATGCCAAATTCCATGCTCGGGAAAGTGGCAAGAAGTTCCGTTAAACAATACCACCATAACAGACTTAACAACTGATGAGTCAAATGTGTATGTTCTTACTATGGACGGTGTGGTTCATATAGGAAACGCAAATGGTCAAGGATCATTTTTAACAATTAAAAGCCCAATTACCGCGTCATCTATTTTTTCAACACACACATATATCTGGGTTCAAAGCGGAAAGGGTGATAAAAGAAAATGCGCAAAACCATGTACAACCGGAAATTGGATTGAATCACCGTCTGATGGGATTATTATTACGAGTTCAAATGAAACTACATTATTCGGGAGAGATGCTGTTGGAAAACCGTACAAGTCTGATGAACACTTACAGTCTGGATGGTCAGAAGTTTCACAATTAAAACAATCAACGATTTTGAATGGGTCAGATTCTGGAATATACGGTCTTGATACGAATCAACATCTTTTATTTTGTGATGGAAATGCATGCGACCCATTAGATACCGCGGGATACACACCTGCTTCGCTATCAAAAACAAATAATGATTTGTGGATGACAACACAAGAGTCCGGTGATAAAGGAAACATTTTTTGGAAACTTGAGAAGCCGGACTATAGTGCAATTATGAATAATCTTACACCGCTAGATAAGCGACGAGATGAAATTGTTCAGAGTATTGTTCAAGAAGAAAAACAACAAACGTTTGTTTCGCAAGTTCAACAAAAAGTAGATCAAATAAAGGATTTCTTAACAAATATTTTTAAAGATATGGGAACTTCAAAGGAAAAAAATAAAGACACGATTAAATCGCTTGATGAAAAAATAAAAGAAACGTCTGGAGAATATGATTCATTAATGTCAGTTCAACCAATACTTCAGAAACTATTTATAACAGTATTGTGTGTGGGGCTTGTATATTTAATTCTAGGATTTGCTGGTAATTTCACGCACATGATTGCGCTTGTGATTCTCGCAATTGGTTTCTATCTCTCAATAACATAATGGAAGGTCCTGTAGCTCCCCCTCCTAAATTGCCATCTTTTAAAGAAATGGTAAAAACAAAACCGACCGGCGAATCAAACGCGAGAGAAGAAGCAAATTCTAAAATAAAAAGATATACAGAAGAATATGAAAGTTTGAAAATTCCAAAGAAGGAGGAAGATAAAAATAAAGATAAAATAAATATTTTGAATCGTCTTTCGCAATTTTCAAGTAGTCCAAATTCGTTTGATTGGTTTGGTATTATATTGGATGTTTTAATTGTTCTTCTTGGTATAACGGTAGTTTCTTTATTGTTTTCTAAACTTTTCAGTTCTGCTTCGGAAGTTGTAGTAGAATCATCCGACGTTACTATATAAATGGAAACGGCATATATTTTCCTCGCTGTTCTGATTTTTTTGATGTATGCTGTAACAACATGGTATTCATCAATAGAAGGGTTTGACAATGACGGAGAAATTATCACACATGAAGATATCTCTGGTATTTATGATTCCGAATACGCAAAAATATATAATTTGCTTTGGCACGCAAATGAAAAATTAAAATATGAGCAAGTTTCTATACAAGATATTTCGCTTGCCGAAAAGCCTAAAAAATCAGTCCATGTAGCGGATTTATGTTGCGGAACAGCTCCAAACGCATGTTGGTTTCAAGAATTAGGAGTGGATTATCTTGGTGTTGATATTTCAGACGCGATGATAAGTCAGGCGAAAGAGGATTGCCCAAAAGCAAAATTTAAGGTAGGTGATATATCCGATATTCATTTATTTCCGCAGAAAACTAAAACACATTGCCTACTTCTTGGGTTTTCAATTTATGAATTTCAAAATCCAAAAATAATTTCCGACAACATTTACCAATGGCTTCAACCTGACGGATATTGCGTAGTTCATATGGTAGATCCTGACAAATTTGATCCGCTTTTAGATTTGGCATCTCCATTTGCCGCATTTTCATTGCAAAAATATTCAATTGAACGACAAGTGGATTCCAATATCTATTTCGATAAATTCAAATACAAAGGAACATTCAAAAAACAAAAAGATACCGACAATGCGGAATATGATGAGCTATTCACGTATTATGATAAGGACAGCACTGGCGGGATAAAGTATCGAGAAAATAAACATGAACTATTTATGCCTACAAAAGAGCGACTCATAAATATTTTTCAAACGTCAGGATTTAGACATGTAGAAAATGTAGACCTCGTGAGATGCGGAAAAGAATATCAATACTTGGTATATTTTACAAAGTAATTCCAACTAAATAATATCCTCTAATTTTAAATTTTTGAAACGGAATATCAAGTCGTTCAAAATTATAATTTCGTGGAAGTTTCAAAAATATATACTCAGGCCTATTATCCCGCTGTATAACATCTTTTAAAAATAAGTCAAGCCGTGTATTTCCTAAATATAAATCTAATGATGATTTTGTTTTATAGTCCGGACCTCCCCATGGAGCATCAATGTATAAAATATCAGTATACCAATTATACAGTTTTGTTGAGTCACCGTGATACAATGTAACGTTCTTCAATTTAAAGGTGTTTACATTATTTTGAAGAGCCTCAAAGTTTTCAGAGTCCAATTCAATAGAATGAACATGTTTAAAATGTAGCGCAAATAAAATAGTATCACTTCCTACATTTCCAGTTAAATCTGTAATTGTTTTTGACTTCATATTTTTAACAAGTTGTTTCATATGATGTAACAGTATTTCACCATCTTTTCGCTTAGTCATACTATACTCTCCTTCTTCTGTAACTATCAAATCGTCATATTTTATGCGTTTCTTAAACGGGAAATCATGTTTTCCTGTTCCACGTAATACAAAACGACGTCGTCTTGTTTTCATTATCTATTCTATTTTATTACTTTTCATTCGTTTAAAGAATTGCTGATGTTTAAATTTAATGGATATACATGATCCTAGAACTGTAATTGATTTTCAAAAATTTACGTTTTCTGGTCATTTAAGAAGTCATGTATACAAGGTATTGAATGAAAATATTAAGCTTGGTCATGCGGATTACGCATGTTATTGGAGTCTTGAACTTCTTTGTTCTGGTCTTGTGAACTCATTATGGAATACACTGTTTGAATCCGCAGTTCAACACGTGAATCGGGCAACTCCGAATGTATTATTATATTTGGTAAAGTCTTATGAAAAGTTTTCGCCATACGAACAGCAGTATGATATTATGAGAATGACTGATATACGAAATAATCCAGATGTAAGAAAATTAGTGTGTGAGGTATCTGCTTCAATAGCGATGAGTCGTAAAAATAAATTACCGTCATTACCGCGGATAAAGCCAGAACATGATTTTAATCAAATTACAATTCAGGAAAATTTGAAATCGCCATCTGCGAATTATGCTAGACATCTTTCAAAGGAAAATGATCCGTTAGAACTATATATTCCATTTAATGAGCTTGTATATTGTTTAAAACCAGAATCTCGGGATTTATCGCGAGCGTTATATTGGTCTGCTTGGATTCTATCTTATGCGAAACATTTTAAGCAACAACGAAAAGAACCGTTATTGGCGCATCCGAGGCCGAATCAGTATGTTGATGAATCGGAGTCGCATCATATAGTTTGGATGCTATGGGATACAGTTCACGATGCGGTTAGAAATTCTCCGCAGGCTGGAATTTTGACGCCTTATATTGATTCATTGTTCAAAATGTACTGTCTCCGATGGTCATTGAGCAATTCAAAGCAAAAATTGTGTTTCTATATATGTGCTGTTTTATTTATATGTGAAAGTTCATCGTTAGACATTCATACCGCTATACCTGCTGATTTGATAAAAGTTCATGAGTTAATAGAAAATATTCCACAATGGATTCAGGCAATTCTTCAAACACAGAAGACTTTTTCTTCTTGAAAGAATATACAAATGGCAGTCTTATCGCGCAAGGTTCAAGCATCTATTGTTGCAGCGATCTTGTTCTATGTAATTAGCTCCCCATATACTTATCGAGTCGTCGATAGCCTTGTAGGAACAGTCGTCCGCGCTGTAATCCCTCAATTTGCATCCTTGTTCAAAGTGTCAGAGGCTGGCTGTCCAACTAACTACGGGCTACTCGTCCATGCATCCGCGTTTGGTGTAGTAACTTACGCTCTAATGAGCTATTAAAATAATGAAACTTTGTATTTTTGATACGGAAACTACTGGTCTTCCAATTGATAAGAGCATAGCTGGATGGAAAAAACCGAATAATTGGCCTCATTTGGTATCTATATCGTGGTGTATTTTAAATGGTGATACGAATACGGTTGAAAAATCTCGTTCGTATATTATTTACCCACATAACTGGGTAATACCTCAGAAATCAGCTGATATACATAAAATAACGCAAGAAATAGCGCTAGAACGCGGGTATTATCTTGATACAGTGATGGATGAATTTTTAGCAGAGCGTTATGATGTATTGGTTGCGCATAATATGGAATTTGATAGAAATGTTTTATTTTCAACCTTACGTTGGGACATGGGGCGATTAAATTTTAATATGTTCCAAAAGATTTTTTGCACAATGGCATTCTCGCGAAATATGTGTAAAATTCCTTCCGAACATTACTCTGGATACAAATATCCTAGACTTTCTGAGTTATATAAATATGTATTTGAAAAGGATCCAGACACTACAAAACTGCACGGATCGGATTATGACGTACAAATTCTAACAGAAATTATTCAACACAATAGTCAAATACGGATTGCAATCGGTTTACCGGTAACTGTCCTACAAAGAAATAATGTTTCTGAAAAAAGAAATCCTATCCTCGTCCTTTAAGTTGGCAAATGCGAAAAACATTACTAGAATTTGGGCTTCAGATGGATGGTGTTATATTCCTGAATTTGGAGAACGGCAAAAGTTTATTTACCGTTCTTCAGACGTATTTGAATTTATTAAAGAAACGTGGGATGGTATAATTCCATCAGCGGAGAATATAGAGTCCGTTCAAATTATGAAGATGCCTACTGCTTGGATTGAGAAGACGGAGTGGTCGTGTGAGCGATTTGAACAGACCACGGCAAACAGCAACAATTGAATGAAACTGTATGTGTACTAACTTCAGTAACTACATCCGCTACAACCTTCTTTCCTAGAGTATCGGCATCGGGGCCAAGATCTGTCAAATCACCGATTAACACATCACCAACAACTTTTTTGGCGGTAGGATCACTAACAACCTCAGATATAACATTTTTCGCGGCGGTTTCAACTGATTCAGACATTTCGCGTATTTGTTGAGTATATAGAAACCTTTTTATTCATTAATAGACGAATGGTATTCTTAGATGTATTGTATGTTTCATTATCGACGATAGCTATCATGATTGTGCTTCAATTATTGTATATGGCCGGAATTCGGCTGATCACGCCACCCGAACCCAAGGTTGTTTACCGCGAAGTTCCAGTGTATAAGACGGTTGAAGTTGCTCCACCGGTCCAGCAACCGGTTTTCACGCAACAACGACAAGATGTAGTATTACCAGAATATGAGCCTCGTAAACAAGCTTCAGACGGCTTACGCTTGGACGCCGGCCTTCCGGACGGTATTCAAGAAACGCGCCCCATCGGAACATAAATTTAAGGTTCCTCAAACAAACGGAATTCCCAGTTGGATTGTGTTTACATATGAAAACAATATTCCTGTTTGTGCTTTTATAAGCACACAGGAGTGTCGGAAACTTCCATGTGTAGTTGATGAAAGACTTTGTGGAGATACATTTTTGCGTGTTGAAAAAATTGGAAAACTAGATTTTGTTGTGTCTGATATTTGGATGTATAATGGGAATTGTGTGTTCGCTTGTTCAACGTTTCAACAGCGGTATGAATGGCTTAAATTGTTGTTAAAAACATTTACTTCTTGTGTTGATGGAGTTACTGTAAATCTGATTCATAAATCAGAGTTAGATTTGTCCAAGTCTAAAATTCGCGGATATGAATGTTATTCAGATGAAATAGGAAAGCACGGATGTTTTATAGAAGCGGATAATCTTATGAAAATAAAGAAATTACAATTGCCTGATTGTTATCAAGTTGGTGATTCAGGATATTTGCTTGTACCGGACTTAAAAACATCTGAATATCTTCGTTCGCTTGGAAATGAGTTTGAATTACCGTGCGAAAAAGTGGATGAAGATTCTTGGAAATTGAAAAACGATACTTAATATCGTACTTACACTTTATCTTAAGGTTGTTTAACACTTTGGTCTTTTTGAGGGGTTGTTAATTATAATTTTTGATTTATCCACATAATACGAATATTTTGTATATGGTCCTAAATCAAACTCAATTAGTACTTTCCCGTCGAACTTTCCATTCTCGTAAACAGTGACCTCCTCGATATTATCCTTGTATTCTACGAATGCTTGGTATCGTGTTGTCATCTTTCTAACTGATATTATACATCTTTAACTCAAATAAATCCGTTTTTATCCTTTCATAAAGGTAAATGGCCCGAAAGACTCGTAAAGCAGGTCGCGTAGGAAAACGCCGTCATACTAGACGTGGAGGATATTATGGAGCTACTGGAGCTATAGCGCCTGGAGCTATGGAATGGGGACGTGGATCAGAAATGGGTGATTGGGCGATATCATCCCGCGGTAATAATGCCATCTATGGTTCCGGCCGAAAACGCCGTCGCACACGTCGTATGAAAAAGGCAAAGCGCGGTGGTGATAAGTATGGGTCTGTTTCCGCGTCTTATCAGGGAACCGGCTCTCGTGGAATAATTGACGTCGCTCAGACAACTACAAAGTATCCAACACATGGAGGACCCCAATATGGCGCATTTAATAACCACGGAGCTCAGCCCGGAAGCGGATTCGGTAGCTTCAATAGTTCGCGTGCCGTTTAATTTTCATTGAAAGATAGATAATATGAAGCAGGACACTTTACTTGCTGGTTTGATTTTTGTGGGAACTGCTATATATCTAATCCAAAGAAATGTTGGTCATATGCTTGTTTGGGTTCTTTTAACATATCTGTTCGCAACAGAAATCGGTGAATTGTCCGATACAGTAGCCGTAATTGCCGGTCTAGTTGTAGTATTTCTCATTTCCGCGGTAACAAAAAACGTATGGGAAGGATTTGAAGATGGTGAACGTAAAGATGAATCTAAACCGGAACCGGCACCTCCAAAAACTTCAGACCCACATGTAGATATCGGAACAACAATTCTTCACGCTTATCGTAATTTAAGCCCTGAACAGATCGGTGGAATGCGCCGTGACACAAAAGAACTTATGGAACTGCAAAAAGAATTAATGGGTTCTTTGTCTGAAATGAAACCGGCCATTGAACAAGGCGCAGAACTTCTGAAGACATTTAGTCACTTTTTTGGAAAGAACGAGTAAACCATCTTGTTAGATATTTTTCATAAATAGTAACATAATTTGACGCCTTAAGTACGATATCATAGAAATCCGCACCATCATCAAGTTTTACTTCTTTAATTAACTTTGGAGGAACATTCGGAAGGATTCCAATAATATCTATTCTTTTTCACTTCAAATATTCTATCTTTAGAAATAGCTATATCAAGTGAAGGTATATATAGTTCCTGAACCTTATATCCGCGGGGGTCATGAATAAAATCATCTGTAACAGTTAACTCCCAAAGTTGTGCTGTAGTCATCTTGAAGTAAATATGATTACAATTTGTAAATTCGTTTTAAGCGCTCCATACCATCTGCGTAAACGAATACATGATACGTTGGGTCATTTGTTGAAATGAATGGACCGTCAATGAAACGAACAATGTTCACCCATTCGCGGAGATCTGCGTTTAGCATTTGAAATTCAAACCAATCTAACCATATATTTATGCATTTATAAAGCGAAAACATAAACATTATAGTTGGTTTTTCAAAAATGTACAATAAATAAATAGGATGTATAACCATATCAATCCAAAGACTTAATTTTTCAAGCCAACTTTCTTTCAGAAAAACACGCGAAAGTTCAACATATTTATCTGCCTTTTCAAAATAATCAGACTCAAGAAGAATCATTTTTGAAAGCTGTATGTTCGTCAGATTCTTCATATCCGCTAATTACAAATCCTTCAGAAGGAAATTCTTCTTCTTCTAACGTTTTTCCATCCAAATATTTCCAAACAATTGGGCTACATCCAGTTACAGATGTCAAATAATCACTATCAACGCGGTCTCCAGAACGAACTACAGAATCAATACTTGCTGTAACATCAAGCGTTTCATGAGGATATACTGCGCCAATCCAAAGCCATGGAACTTTTGGCATTTGAATTTTATGTACAGGGTCATTTCCGTGCCACACTTTGTAAAACATTCTAAATATTGCAAAAAGTAGAGCATAAATATATCGAATTGTTGGATAAAACATTTATTTTAAAATAGTGAGTTCGTTGAAAGTGGTAGAGCATCCGCCTGCTTCAACTGAGAAACCATTTTATCTCTATTTTTCTTATTATCACCGGTCAATGGCATAAACTTTTCCTGAACATAGGACATCGCCATTCTATCAATTCCAAGACCTAGTGAAATAGCGGACGCAAGCGCTACAATAATAAATGGGGTTGCGACAATTGCCCATGATACAATGCCCAAATCAACACCACATAGCGCATCTAGAATTACAACACCCACAACCGCCATCACAACTTTGAACGCGGCGGTTACAAATAGGCCTAGAGATACATCAAGGCCGATGTGGATTACAGAATAAAGAAGATACAAAAGCGCCGGCGGACATAAATTTTCAATAAAACGCATCTTCACACTATTTACATTCAAAACAATAAAAAATGAACGACAATGTTTCTATGGTTATGTCCTTGACCGGATGTTCGGAAATTGAGGCAACTACAGCACTTGAGAAAACAGGAAATGATACTGTAGATGCGGTTGAATTTATTTTTGATTTACATAAAGCAATTCCACCGCCACCGCCCCGTAAAAAGAGAGCATTGGATCCCATTCAGGAACATCTAGCGGACATGAGGGTTATTTTGGAAAAGATGGATCGTGATAGGGAAGCTACTTCCGCAAGTCGACACGGTTATGAGGGACAAGTCGAGCTGAAAACCCGCCACGAAGAAACGGCTCAACAAAATAATTGCTCTCCGCAATGTCAGACTCCTTCTCAGGAATAAGTGGCTCAAACACAGGGAATGGCTTATCAGTCACAGTCTGAATACTTTTACGATTCGCGGTTGAATGCCCAAACATTACACGACTTTGATCATCAATATAATCAATTGTTCCGAGTCCAAGGAATGGTGTTGTAGCAAATGGACGCGCGAATACTTGCTTCGGACCCTTGGTTCTTGCAGTTCCAGGTGCCCCAAACAATAATTCACTTTGAGTTTCAATTCCACATCCACCTGGAGAATTTCCATATCCGCCTTGAGGAATTAATCCCGGGTGTTCAGAAGCGGTACGAATTCCGGAATCATTTCCGCATCCCCCCTGACCTAACCAAGCAAATAACCCTGTTGTATTCGCCTTCGATTGTTCGTTGTGACCCTGAATGTCTCTAGAAGCTTCTCCTTGGCGAGAATTTGCATAGAAAAATGGAAGTCCAGTATTAGAAGTCATCCTTTACAAATTGATTTAGAAAGTAAATGATTTAATATACTATACAATGTCATATTGGGGATTTCATTTAATGATTGATGCTAGAAACTGTCTCGGCCACTCTATTCGGTCTAAGCAAATTATTCACAATTTCACAAAGGAACTTGTAAAAAAGATCGACATGGTTCCATTTGGGGAACCGCAAATTGTTCACTTTGGATCAGGAAATAAGGCCGGATACACGTTAGTTCAACTCATTGAAACATCTAATATCTGTGCCCATTTTGTAGAAGAGACAAATGATATGTATTTGGATGTATTCAGTTGTAAATCATTCTCAAACACTGACGTAACCCAAACTCTTTATAAATATTTTTCACCAGAATATACGAATATATATTACAGGGTTCGCACCGCTAAAAACGAACTTTCAAGAACCTCTCCTAAATTACAGTAGATATGATCCAAATTCAACCATGTGATTGGCAAGAAACAGATATTAACTATAAATATGTAGTTGACGTATATGGAAGAACAGCCGATAAAGAAGTTGTTCGTGTTCGTATTACTGATTTTAAACCATACTTTTATTTGAAGTGTTGTGAAAAAGACACTGTTAGCAAAATTCGAGAATCTATTCGAAATGCATGCCAGAAACCATTTCTTGATGTAACGATTACGCGTGAAATGAAACTTGACGCAATGAATGGATTTTCTGGGCTTATTCCTATTCCTGTCTGGAAATTGACATTTTCAAGTTTATGGACATTTAAGACTGTTTCAAAAGTTTTAAAGAATTCTAGTTACGAATCAAATCTTCCTCCACTTTTGCGACTATTTCATGAATTGAATTTAAGTCCGGCGTCTCCAATTGAATTTGAAGAAATAGATGCAGAAGATCCAGATGATGATACAAACGTAGATATTTGTTATACAGTATCATATACTGATATTAAATCATGTCCGGCCACAATTCCACTCTATATTGCGGCGTATGATATTGAAACGTATTCATCAACAGGAAACTTTCCATTGGCTTCTATTCCCGCGGATGAAATTATGCAAATTGGTGTAAGTTTTCGGTCTACCGAAGATTTATTAAAATCTAAAAAGAGGTATGTATTTGTATCAGGCGATTGTATTCCATATGATGATCCTGATATTGTATCTTGTAAGAATGAAAAAGACCTTTTAAGAAAATTTGAAGAATGTATTCATAATGAAAATCCAGATATCATTGCGGGGTATAATACATTCGGGTTTGACGATAGTTATATCGCAGACAGAGCAATCTATAATAAAATAAATCTAAATTTTGGCAGACATGATTATACTCCTTGGAAGACTGATCTTGTGAAAACTGAAAAGAAAACATTTGAACTTGCTAGTGGAAAGTTTGCTGTTCGGTATATTGAAATGGCCGGAAGATTACCGATTGATTTATTACTGAGTATTCGCAGAGAGCATAATTTAGATAGTTATAAGCTTGATAATGTAGCAAATACAGTCTTACGAGATAAAGTATTAAAAGTTGAAAAGTTAAATACCGAATGTTTATCCATATCCTTTGGACAACAAGAAACATATGAAATTCATACAAAATCTACACGCGGATTATTTGTTGGGAATTATGTTCAATTTGATATCGTTACAAATACTGTAAATCCATATAATAATGGTAAAAAATACAAGATAAAAAATGTATATTCAAAAAAATTTACAATTCAAGTAGAACTCGTTGGAGAAAGGTTATTTGAAGATTTAGAAAAAGATGAATTGAGTAAACTTGCTTGGTCGTTTACGAAAGACGATATTACCGCGGTTGAAATGTGGAGTTCTCATCATGGAAGTCCAGAATCTAGAAGTCGGGTAGCAAAATATTGTATTCAGGATTGTGACCTTGTTATAACGCTTATGGCAAAGTTGGATACACTTGTGAATGCTCGGGGTATGGCGGATGTTTGTAAGGTGCCGATTCAATATATCTTTCTCCGCGGACAAGGTATTAAGATTTATTCTGCAGTCGTTTATAACGCATCAAAGCGTAACCAAATCATCGTGACACAAGAAAGTATTGAGGGAGATGTTAGTTATGAGGGGGCAATTGTTCTTCCTCCAAAAATTGGAATGTATCTAGACCAGCCGATTCCTGTATTGGATTTCAATTCGCTATATCCATCCAATATGATTGCATTTAATTTATCACCGGACACACTATTGTTTGTAAAAACATATGATATGACCGGAAAGCTCTTGAAACATGAAGGAAAAAACGCAGATGATTATCCAAACTTTAAAGTTGATGAAATTAGTTATGATTTGAAAAACGATGATGGGAAGTCAGTAGGGCGCGTAGTATGTGGTTATATTCAACCAACGGATGATCCAAATACAGTTGGATTACTTCCGCTATCGCTAGATATTCTTCTTAAAAAGCGAAAAGAGACGCGAAAGAAGATGGAAACAACGGAAGATGACGCGCAAAAATCAGTATTGAATGGTCTTCAACTTGCGTATAAGGTTGTTGCTAATTCTGTATATGGTCAGTGTGGTTCAAAAACAAGTCCGATTCGTAAATTTGAAGTAGCGGCATCTACAACCGCTGTAGGGCGAATGAAAATTCACGAAGCAAAACAAATTGTGGTATCTGAATTTGGAGCAGAAGTTATATACGGGGATAGTGTGGCATCATATACACCAATACTTTTCAGAGTTATAAATGATATTTCAATATTAAGCATAGAAGAATTGGGTAATATTTGTGGAGAATCGGAATGGAAACCATGTACGGATAGAGACAAAGAATATGTTGAACTTCAAGACGTAGAATCATGGACGGAAGAAGGATGGAAACCAGTGTATAGAGTTATTCGTCATAAACTTGCGCCGCATAAAAAGATGGTTCGTGTATTAACTCATACAGGACTTGTAGATGTTACAGATGATCATTCATTATTACGACTTGATGGATCTGAAGTTTCATCTAAAGAACTCAATATTGGAGATGAATTATTACATGCGGAATATCCAGAAACAGATTGTGTAGATATGTTTACTGAAGATGAGGAAAGAATTGTAGGATTCTTTATTGGCTGTGGAATTTGTGATACGTCATGGTCTTTGAATAATGAGAATATTGAACTTCTTGAAAAATATAAAAAATTATGCAAAGATGTATTTCCAGTATTTGATTGGACTATTATTCCAGAAGAACACAAACTCGTACCACTAACATACAAATTGTTTGATTTGAAAGATTTTATTAAAAGTTATAGACGTATTTACTATGTTGGTGAACGTAAAAATATTCCCGCGTTACTTTTGAACGGACATAAAAAATATCAACAAGCATTTTGGGAAGGATTCTGTGATGCAAATTGTTATATTAGATTTGATACAAAAAATGAACCAATACGTGCTCAATTATCGTTTATAGGTCATCGCCTTGGGTATTCTGTGTCGTTTGATGAAGGAGATATTACTTCTATGAGTTATACAAAAATAATACATCATACAAATCCAAATGCTATTAAAAAGATGTATGAAATTCCGTATGAAGGGTATGTATATGATTTAACAACCGATAATCATCACTTTCAGGCCGGTGTTGGAAAAATGATTGTTCATAATACAGATTCAATATTTGTGAAGTTTCCAACGAAAGACCTTCAAAAATCTATGGATATGGCGAAGAAAGCGGCGGAGAAAATTACATCATTGTGTAGAAAGGCTCATAGGATTGAATATGAAAAAACATTCTATCCATTCATTCTATTTTCGCGAAAACGGTATGTTGGAATGATGTATGAGGATGATATTCACAAGTGTAGCCGAAAGTCAATGGGTATCGCGCTAAAGCGTAGAGATAATGCGCCAATAGTTAAGGATATTTACGGCGGAGCGCTAGATATTCTTCTAGAAAAGCGAGATATTCGGCTGGCTCAAGAGTTTGTTCAAAATATGTTAGTTAAAGTATTGAAAAATGAAATACCTCTCGAGAAATTCATTGTAACAAAACAACTGCGAGATGATTATAAAAATCCAGGGCAAATAGCTCATAGAGTATTGGCCGATCGTATGACAGAACGAGATGCCGGAAGTGCTCCACAGGTTGGAGATAGATTACCATATATTTATGTTTCTGAGCGTTCAGATAAGAAAAAACAGGGAGACAAAATTGAACACGTTGATTATGTCCGTGCACACAATTTGAAACCGGATACTGAATTTTATATCACAAACCAAATACAAAATCCTGTAGCACAGTTATTTGCGCTGGCATTGGAAGATTTAAACGGATATGTTGAAAGAGTTGACTACAAGCGGTTATTATCAGAAACAATAGAGGCCGGAGAAGATGAAGAAGATTCTACAATTTCAATTTTGAAACAAAAAGAAAAGGAATTGGAGACTTTAATGTTTATGGGTGCTCAGTATTTGAAGAAATGGAAAAGAGGCCCAATTGATAAGTATTTTCAAAGAAAATGATGATATATAAAATATGGAAACTGCGGAAAATAGACTTTTAAATTTTTGCGATAAAGTTTTTCAAAGTATTAATTCTTTACATGAACAATTTCAATCGCTTCCTACATCGGATAGAGTAAGAATTATTGATAGTATTATAAGCATTAATGCATCACTATTGTCTATATATTATCGCGCTTACCAAACATCGCGAAGCAATATTGGTATTTTACCAAGTTTAAGATTTGCGTTTAGTGATTTATTTGAGCCTGTGTTGGTTATTCCAACTCAAGAACAAATTAATAATGCGTTGATTCCTATTGAAAGTGCTTCTGGAAATTGTGCTATTTGTCAAGAACAATTTTCTTCAAACGTCGTGAAGTTGCGACATTGCGAACACGCTTTTCACCGGAATTGTATTTCGCAATGGTTTCGCTCAGCGACGAGGTGTCCTGTTTGTAGGCATGATATTCGCGAAGAGGGTCCGGAAGATCGAATGACTTCTGTTTCAGAATAAACATAATTTCAGGTGAAATATTTTTAGGAGGGTTTATATATTTCGGAATTTGGTCTGATGCGCCATATTGAATACGATGAATCATTCGGCGAATATCATATTGGCATTCTTTCAATAACGTAGGAATGTCTTCTTTTGGAAATAATTTTTGAACATCTTGAGGTCGGGGTGGAAAACATTTGATAATTTCAATATGTTCTGAATTTCTTTTAAAAATTGTAGGCAATTCATTTCCTGTAAAAATTATAGGAACAACTCTCTTTGTATCCTTTACCCAATCTACAATTTTATTTTGAGCATGTGGGTCTGATCCATCAACTTCATCTAATATTACACATGTTTTACGAGTTTTATTTCCATTTAAAAACGACATAATATTAACCGAATTCCGCGTTGAATCGCGGATTCTATCTACGTCTTCAAAACTACGAATGCTCTTACTGGCATTAATTTCTAATGGATCAAACCCAAACGTATTTGCGGCGCATAATGCCATTGTTGTTTTCCCAATACCAGGTGGACCGGACAAAAGAACTGCTTTTCTAAATGGTTCTTTTGTTAGGTAATTTTCTAAAACCGTCTTCGCTTCGTCATTTCCAAAAATTTCAGATAAATGAGTTGGTCTATAAATTTCAGAATACATTTATTATTTAATATAAGTGTTATTTAAGCATTAATACCGGATAGGCTCGTACAATAGATTCATATGTACCCATAAACTTTGCATTTTCCAGAATTTGAGGATTCATTAAATAATGATGAAGAGCAAATGGAGTTCCGCAAAAGTCTTGTCCACATCCTCCACACCCGCTACGGTAACCTGCGTTCCAACAATATGCTGAAATGTTAATTGTTGCGTGATGGTAATTCATATTATGAAAAAAACGGCGAATATGTGTAAGTCTATTAAGCATTGTCATATATTTCTTCACATCTGTAAAAGTCACAGCTATAACCGCAACATGATGTATGATGACTGTCTTTTAAAACAATACAATATTCATCTCTTTTTGTTTTAGATAATTTAAATTCATAAACTAAAGATTCCGTCTCTTTATACGTATATTCATTATTCTTAATGTGTGTTGGTTTTGTTTTATCAAACACACAGCATATGGTCTCAGGAATAAGTAGTGACAGAATCTTTTCACTCATTCTTAACTTACAAATGTTTTAAATCCATTTTTAATGGAAAAATAGAATTTTCCTTTTTTTGTTTTAATAACTGAATTTAATTCGACTATCGAATGCTTCCTTTACTCTTCCAGAGTATGTTACATCATCGATATTTGTAAACCAATGAACAGCTACTAATCCAATTTTATCGGTATAATAATCCCCTTGTTCCGGATATAATCTGAACACATACATGATATTCTTGTAGGCTTCGTTCCAAGAAACTGCGAATATGTAAATTTCTTGATTTTCAAACGGATCATCTTCAACATTCGCCATGCCGACATGGATTATTTCCATGTTATTTGGCCTTTCGAAAATTCGAGAATCACTTCGTTCGAACAAGTTATTCACATGGTTCATCAGAACCTTTGAATCGGTTACTTGCGTCATGTTTGCTCATCTACTATTCATACTTTTATGATTAAAAAATCCGTTTTTATGCACAAACTCCAGACCAGTCAGTACCACATGTATTCGCTAAATTACATCGCGCAGATACAGTATTTAGAGTAGGCGCATCTGGGTCAAACGGCATACATTTTGTGGAATATTGAGGTTCACACATTTTTGTGCCCATATTATATGTCCAATTATTTGGGCACTTGGACATTGACTTTATCGTTGGCGTGACAACCATTTGTGGGTTAATAACTAGTTTGTAGACCACTAGAAAAAGAACAGTGAATAAAATTGTTAAAACGGCGGTTGACACTGGTCTCATTTATATATAATGTTGTTTTATAGTATAATATGCATCAATATTATTGAATTTAATTTTTATTACTTCCAAGTCTTCAAATGTATATTCAATAATGAATAAATCGTCATCGAAATCCATCGAATAATCCCGCGTTTCATCAAGTCTCGTCATAATTTTTGTTCCTTTAACAGTCTTTTCAACTTTTAAAGAAGTTAAATCATCGAAAATTATGAATTCATAATACGAAATACACTGACAATCGTCCGGTTCACATAAACAATAACACAATCCATCATCAATTAATTCAACTCTTTCATTATTATTGAAAAGTTTAATGTCATTCGGTTTTAAAATAAATGCGCATTTGGCCATTTAAGTATATTTTGGATTAATTAGAATAAATCCGTTTTTACAATGGCGGCGCAACATGTTTTTAATACATATTTTCGAGATACACCGAATCCGCTGGTTCGGCACCATTTAGATTCGTATGCCGATTTATTAAAAACTAAAATTCCAAAATTTATTGAAGGAACAAACCCTCGCCATTTGCTTCTTGAAGATGGTAGAGCAATTGACATTTATATTGGCGGTAAAACGTCTGACAAACTTACGTATTTACCCCCAGTAGATGAAACAGATAATGCATTTCTACCACACATGTGTAGATTAGAAAATAAAACATATGCGTTGGAAATTCGCGCAGATATAGATGTTGAATATACGATAGATTCTGAAGTAACTCTTAAAACATTTCCAAATATTTTAATCGGGCGTATTCCGCTGATGTTGAAAAGTTCTTACTGTCATTTGTCCACAATGACATCAGAGGAATTGTATGAGGCTGGAGAATGTAAATTTGAATTGGGTGGGTATTTTATTATTGGTGGAGCTGAAAAAGTTCTTCTAACGCAGGAAAGACTTGGAGAAAACATGTTTTACGCATCTAAGCGTCCAGTTCAGCCAAATAAAGCTCCAGCCGGAAAATCTCTTGTTGAAAAGGAAAAAGTTTCAAAGTTAGAAGGCGCTACAAAGGATGATAAATATGAGTATGTTGCGGGAATACGGTCTGTTTCAGAAGATGGAACGAAAGGACCATATTCTCATTTTTTAATTATTCCGCCAGAGAATCGCAAACCGGACGATTTAAGCGGAGTAACAGACTATTCCCAATTTTCAACGCGTAGATTGGCTGTGATCACACTGCCCGGATTTACGCAACCGGTTCCACTTATAAGCGTATTTTATGCTCTTGGTTTAACAACAGACCAAGATATTTATGACGCAATATTACATGATGTTCCTCAAAATGATAGAACACGATATGATGAAATGTTCATGGAATTATTATTATCACACGATGAGTTTGTCAGTCAGGAAATGTTAAAAGAAGATGATAAAGATCAAGATCCAAATTTACTGTTTTTACGTCGTCAAACCCGTACAAGAAGTATAGAAGGTGTATACATTAATCTTTTTACAGACCTATTTCCGCATTGCGAACCGCTAAAAGATGAATCTCCGGCCTCATTCTATCGTCGCAAGTCGTATCTTGTCGCACATATGTGTCGTATGGCCATGGATGTTGCAATTGGTATTAAGCCAAAGACAGACCGAGACCATTTAAGATATAAACGTTTGGTTGCTTCAGGAGATTTATGTTTTCAAGAGTTTAGGCGAATATATAAGGATGTCGCGAGTCGCATGTTGACTGAATTGGATTCACGCGTTCATTATGAGCAGGCAGTTTATAAGGGCAAGAAATTGTTGGATTTGATTCAGGATGAAAATATTTCGTATTATTGGCGATACAATACGTTTATGAACGAAATTGAGAAATCGTTTAAGGGAAAATGGGCAAAAAAATACGATGGAGTTGCCCAAGAATTAACTAGATTTGCATATGTTGGAACTATTGCGCAATTAAGACGTATCAATGTTGATATGGATAAGGGAACAAAAATTACAGAGTCTCGCAGAATTCATTCTAGTTCTTGGGGATTGATGTGTCCATCTGATAATCCAGACGGTGGTGGAATTGGGTTGACAAAATCGTTAACACTTTTATGTTCAATTTCAACAGCATCTTCTTCCGCGGATATATTGAAGGAATTGCAATCATATTCTGGATTTATTCCATTAAGTTTAATCAACCCATCCAAATGGAATCCTTCTTGGACACATGTATATTTAAATTCTGATTTTGTGGGCGCTATTTCAAAAAATACTGAATCGCTTCATAAAAATTTAATTTCAAAACGAAGGGCCGGTGAAATCAATAAATCTGTATCTTTATGTTGGAATAGAATTGATAATGAGTATATTATTTTTACAGATGCTGGGAGACCAATGCGTCCGCTATATCAGGAAGGAGTTACAGAAACACAAATTAAAAATGCGAAGAAATGGAATGATATTGAATCACACATGGATCTAATTGATTCACAAGAGTCTGAAAGTTTGCGAATTCAGATGGAATCCTTTTCTCAAACAAAACTTTCCGAAATTCATGGACTAGCAATATTTTCATCAAACACATCAATTCTTCCAAATTCAGATTTTAATCCAGCAACAAGAAATGCGTTTAGTTGCCAACAAATGAAACAAGCCTGCTCATGGTATAACACCGCATTTAACAAACGATTTGATACAATAGCAACTTGGTTAAATAATGCTCAACGTCCGCTATCTCAAACTTGGACATATAATCCAATAATGGGATGTCTTCCTTATGGGGAAACTCCAATCGTAGCACTCATGATTTATGGCGGATATAACCAAGAAGATTCCGTTCTTTTGAATGAAGGGTCACTAAGTCGCGGAATGTTTGGAACAACATACTATCACTCATACGACCCAACAGAAAGCATGATAGATGTAGCAACACGATCTCACACAGAATTTGGAAATGTAGCAACAGACCCAAAATATCGCGAAACAGTAATACGTAAAGAAGGTTATAATTATGACCTTTTAGATTCAGATGGAATTATTAAACAAGGAAGTCACGTTGACGACAAAACAATCTTAGTTGGAATAGTAAGCCCAATAACCAAGGATGGACAAGTAACTGGATTTCGCGATAATTCCGCAATTCCAAAGAAAGGCCAACATGGTATAGTAGATTGCGTTTATCGCTACATAACAGCAGAGGGACTTCGTGGAGTCAAAATAAGAATCGCAGAACATAGAGTGCCGGTCCTTGGGGATAAATTTTCGGCCAGACATGGTCAAAAGGGTACTGTAGGTATGAGAGTAGCGGAAGAGGATATGCCATTCACAAAAGATGGATTACGACCGGACATGATTGTAAATCCACACGCTTTTCCGTCGCGTATGACCATTGGTCAGTTTGTAGAAACGATGTCATCAAAAGTTGCTGTTCATTTGGGCGCTATTGCGGATTCAACACCATTTTCTACTCAAAATAGAGTTGGTGAAATGAAAGAATTATTGTTGCGTTTGGGATATCACCCATATGCCCATGAAAATTTGTATAATGGTCAAACTGGTGAATTAATTGAGACTGAAATTTTTATTGGCCCAACATATTATTTGAGGTCTAAGTTGATGGTGGAGGATAAAATAAATTATCGCGCCACAGGACCGAAAAAACTATTAACACATCAGCCGGTAGAAGGGCGTTCCAATGACGGAGGGATGCGAATCGGAGAAATGGAACGGGATTGTTTGATTTCCCACGGAATATCCTCATTTTTGAATGAAAGTTTAATGGAACGGTCCGATAAAACAGAATTACTTTTTAATAAAGATGAAGGAAAATTAGATGCAAAATCAGATACTGATAATATAATTCTAAGCGCCCCATACACATTGGGTCTTACTGTTCACGAGCTAGAAGCTATGCATATTTCAGTTACGCTTGTGCCGACGTGATCTTTTTCGCGAACGACGCTTTCTAGTTGCACCCACTTTCTTTTCTACAAAAAATCCTAATTCTGGACTAACTGGACGCGGTCTGCCCTGACGACCCTGCTCTGCCGAAGTAACTTGCTCTGGAGTTGGCTTTTTTGGTACTAAACCATGATATGCCAACTGTTCCAGCGCTAAATTTTTTTGAGACCGTTTCCTCTCCATTGTTAATACTACCATGAAAATGAATTTTCCCCGACCCTAATATATGGACTCTAATATGGCTGAACACATGTATGTTATTAAACGAGACGGCTCGCGTGTACCTGTTTCGTTTGATGAAATTTTATTACGCATTAGAGACTTGTCTCAAGGGCTTGACCACGTGAATCCTGATCTAGTTGCGCAAAAGGTATGTAATCAGCTTAAAGATGGAATGAAAACAAGCGAATTAGATGATTTTGCCGCGGAAATATGTGCAATGATGCAAGCCAGATATCATCCAAATTATGGAAAGCTTGCTGGACGCATTCTAATCGATAATCATCATAAAAATACGCCTAGCACCTTATTAGACTGTGTAGAAGAACTCTATCATGGTTCTGTCCAGTTGATTTCTGATAAATATCATGATTTGGTTTGTAAACATCAAAATGAGTATCAGTCTTTAATTGATTATTCCCGCGATTTCAACTTTGATTATTTTGGTTTCAAGTGCTTAGAACGCGGGTACATTCTCAATCAGAATGGAAAGATTATTGAACGGCCACAGCATATGTGGATGCGAGTTGCGATTCAAATTCACGGAGAAGACATTGAACGTGTCGCAGAAACATATGATGCGTTATCGCTCGGATATTTCATTCATGCAACTCCCACGTTATTTAATTCTGGAGGGCTAAAACCACAATTGAGTTCGTGTTTTCTAGTTAGAATGGATGATGATTCGATAAAGGGAATTTATAAGACTCTTGGAGACTGTGCACAAATTTCAAAGTGGGCTGGAGGAATTGGATTGTCGGTTCATAATATCCGTGCCAGCGGTTCAAAAATTAAGGGAACAAATGGAAATTCTACAGGTCTTGTTCCAATGCTAAAGGTATTCAATGATACTGCTAGATATGTGAATCAAGGCGGTAAAAGAAATGGTTCTTTCGCAATATATTTGGAACCGTGGCATGCAGACATTGAAGATTTCTTATGTCTCAAACTAAACCAAGGAGCGGAAAAAGACCGAGCAAGAGATCTATTTTACGGTCTTTGGATTCCGGACTTATTCATGAAACGTATTGAGGCAAATGAAGATTGGACATTAATGTGTCCAAATGAATGCCCGGGTCTTGAAGATGTATGGGGAGACAAGTTTGAAGAACTCTATACACTATATGAAAAGGCCGGAAAAGGGCGTAAGACAATTCCAGCTCAAAAACTATGGAGGATGATTTTAGATTCGCAAATTCAAACCGGAACACCCTATTTATGTTACAAGGATTCCGCAAATGCGAAATCAAATCAACAAAATCTAGGAACAATTAAAAGTTCAAATTTATGCTCCGAAATCATTGAATATACAAGCCCAGAAGAGACTGCTGTATGTAATTTGGGTTCTATCGCTCTTACAAAATTTGTAGAATTCATAGAATACCCTGGAATGCCTCCGGCATTTAATTTCGAGAAACTGCGGAAATACACAAAGATTCTAGCCCGCAATTTGGACATTGTAATTGACAAGAATTTCTATCCTACACCAGAAACACGAAATTCTAATATGAAGAACCGACCAATTGGAATTGGTGTTCAAGGATTAGCGGATGTATTCGCATTGATGCGACTTCCTTGGACAAGTAAAGAAGCGAAAGACCTTAATCGTGACATATTTGAAAATATGTACTATGCCGCAGTAGAAGCAAGCGTTGAACGTGCAGAAGAACTTGGGAAGTATACATCAGCATATCATGATGTAATCACACAATCTTATCCAACATTCTTTGGTTCTCCAATGTCAAAAGGCTTGCTACAATTTGATTTGTGGAATGAAACTCCTCGTTTAGATTGGACGAATTTGCGGAATAGAGTTAAGAATGGAATTAGAAATTCGCTGTTAATTGCTCTCATGCCCACTGCTTCTACATCTCAAATTTTAGGAAATAATGAATGTTTTGAACCGTTCACAACAAATATATACACACGTGCTGTATCGGCCGGAACATTCATTGTTGTAAATAAATATTTAGTTGATGATTTAACACGTCTTGATCTTTGGACTCCGAATATCAGACTTCAAATTATTGATAACAATGGAAGTATTCAAAATATTTCGGAAATTCCAGAAAGCCTGCGGGAATTGTATAAGACTGTTTGGGAAATTCCTCAAAAAGTATTGATTGATATGGCAAGGGATCGGGCTCCATATATTTGCCAATCGCAATCTTTGAACTTATTCCTCGCTCAGCCCACATATGCAAAAATTTCAAGTATGCATGTGTATGCTTGGAAGCTGGGATTAAAGACGGGATGCTATTATCTAAGGACTAAGGCCGCCGCGTCTGCGCAAAAATTCACGATCGAGGCCAAGGATCCGACAGAATGTCTCACCTGCTCATCTTAAAGAATTTCTCTTTATTGAAATATAAAATGGCTGAAGCATATTCCAACGCTGGTCCTTTGAATGGAACCGCTGCAAACGCTGCACCTGTAGGTGGTCGTCGTCACCGTTCGTTAAAGAAAGTATCCGCAAAGACGATTCGTCGTACTCTGCGCAAGATGGGCCTGAAACCCAAGGGTCGCGTTGTCCTAAAGGGTGGTGAAGGTGAGGCTCCGGCCGCGTCTACACCGGCTGCTCCGGCTGCGGAAGGCGGTCGCCGACGCCGCCACACTCGCCGTCATGGAGGACGTCGCCACCATTCCCGCAAGCACACCCGCTCTCTTTTCGGGCTTCGCTATTAAGAACCTCTCCAATTTCAGAAACAACCGCAAATAGTTTTTCATTAAATCCAAAATGACATCCATTGGGTTCCTTGAATTCAGGTATTTTGCGTGAAGAAGTATTTTTAGGATGTGTTAAACTAACAATAACCTCCTGCGGAGAAATCTCTCGACACATTTGTTCGCGACCGCTGATAAATGAGTCTCCTTCCGCGATATGTACTGTATCGTCAAATCCACGCTCTTCCCAAAACTTTTTAGTAAAAACCAATGTAGCCTCCGAAACTCTTTGTGATATAGGAAGCGTTATTGGCGGAACGTTCATGAATGATGAATACTTCGTAATATCATAACACGGAATTGTAGTACAATATCCACATTGTTTTGCCGGCTCCTTCATAAGCATAGCAACCCGCTGTAATACAGAATTGTTTGGATAAACATCATCATCATCTACCATAACAATATAATCATACATTGCCCGCTGAACACCTAAATTACGCTTTTCTGAAATAGTCATTTTTTTATCACAGCGGACATATACAACATTTGGAACTCCAATAAGTGTATCCTCAATTGAATCATCGCCATCATCTACAATAATCCACTCCATCTTGTCCTCTGGATATGATTGAATCATATATGAGTATTTCGCTAGAGGCATAAATACACGTCTATCGCGGGTAATAGTAATAATAGATACGTCCGGAAGACTCTCTTCTTTTGGTAATGTATCCTTCAAAACATAATTAAAATCAGTCCTCATTGTATTTTCAATAAATGCTCGCATATTACTGACCCACGTAGTATGACGCTTCTCATAACGCTCTCGTGAAACCATAGTTGCGCGCTTATGCTCATTAAACGTCATACTAACATATTTTCGCAATACACTAACGATAGAAGAAACAGATGTATCAACATATGTTCCAAAACAATCCGGTTGCTCAACTGAATGATGAACTTCACCGTAAAAAATTCCAAGTTCTTCAGGACCAACAATATCCTGTCGAAATGGTTCAATGGGAGATACAATTAAATTACATCCGGCTGACATCGCCTCATTAATCGCATGACCAAATCCTTCACATAGCGATAAACAAATACATAATCCGCATTCTTGAAACAATTCGTCATATTCAGTCTCTTTCATAATCTTCGAATGTAAAACAACTTTGTCAGTAATATTTGATGGAACAGATACTTGAATAGCAGTCGGATCATAAACAACATTCAAAACAGGAAGTTTAGAATATAACTCCGAATGCTCTTCCTTGAACTTTAAATACGCTTGAAATAACGGTTTAGGATGGCGGTAAATATTTTTACCGACCGGAACAATCGCCTTATAATAGTTCTTTCGCTCTTTTAATACTTTATCAATACTCGTCCAACCAACATATGTAACAGGAGTATCGGTTACTGTTTTAAATACTCGTTCAGCCTCATGAGTCTTTACCCAAATTTCATCAACCATGTCCAAATATGGCTTCCAAGTTTTATAAGTCCATTCGATATTCGGAATCCAAATATTTTTTTTAGCAAACGTGAATAGTGACGCGTTTATAACTTCTAGAAAAATGTTATAATCCGCTTCAGGGCATTCTGGAAAATTAAAATTTACACCAGTAATTTTTACATTATCTCCAAATACTGCGGTTAGAATTCCTCTAAGAATTGAGGCATCTTGCGATAACCCAGTTCCTTTTCGTGAATTATACACGATATTTACTCTCATATTAATTTACTTTAATTTGCTTTCGTGTAAGTCTACCGCGGGGTGGATGTCTAATTGTTTTAGCTTTTGAGTTTGTATATTGAAGATACCGTTTCCAATCTTGAATATCGCGAGAAATACATTGGTTTAAAAAAACACACGGGCGGTCTCTCCACCATTTCGCGTCTTGGCCAGTCCATTTCCAAAATTCTAACAAGTCTTTTATTTCTCGAGCACTATCCAATTCTGTTGTTTGAATTAATTTACGACATTCAGCTTTTTGAACTAAGGAACCATATCCATAATACGGACTGAATAAATCCTTTTTATAAACACCATCTTCAACCGCAATTCCACTCCCACTCCAACCTACTTTCTCAATTGGGCGAAATGAATCCCATGTAGGCTCAAAAATATATAACTTTCCTTGATATTTTCCATAGACTGTTCCGTTAAATTCCACAAGGTCCATTGGTTTAATCATTTAAAAACAATAAACTACATTTAACGTATGGAAACTGTAGTTCAGTTAAGATATTGGGGAAAGGATATACTTAAAGACCGAGAATCTGAAAAAAAATGCGCAGATATTTGGTTAAATATTGAAGTGTTGGAGGAAGGTTTCTCACTTAATGAGGCAAAAAATAAATATATGGAATGTATTCACACATACAGCGAAATATTATCAAAAAAATGATTTAAGCTCACCAGTTCGAGTTCCATACACGCCTACATTCATAGGATTCGCGATTGGTGGCGCAAATTCTTCCAAATCCTTCAAATAAAACTTATGAAAATCTACTTCTGAATAAATTTTAGCAGACGCATATCCAATTACGCGTTTATTTAATTCTTCTAATTCTTGGGCTACTCTTTGAGGGTTATTCTGTCCAAACATTAGATAGTAACTTCGCATAATTAATTTTAGGTCATCATCACTTTGTCTATCAATCTGATATTTCCCGCCACTCATGGCATATACTTGGTCCTGAATTTTCTTTTGAAGATTTTCAATATTATCAGCGCTGAAAAATACAATATTTAGAGGGCTTTCCTTATGCATCGTTCCAATAAGCTGTCTACGATAATCATTTCCAATAATTGAGGGACCTGTATCATAAAACTTATACGGTGTTGCGGAAACAGGATCTGATCGGATATTCGGTACACGCCCGCTATGCTGTGGGGCTTGGAACTGAACATTTGTAGAAGTCATATTATAACGATTTTCAACTGACATCGGGTCCACGAACGTCTTAGACAAATCCATCTTATTATAACATAAGCATATTTTCGTAAACAGCGGAATCTAACACTTCTTCAAGTTCTAAAGTAATTGATACATTTGCGCCATTCAAATCAATTACATTCCCATACCCGTCTATAAATTTAATTTCAAATTTTGTAATATTCGTAGGTTGCTGAAAGTAATAAATTTTTGAAGATGAATTTGAAAAATTATTGTCAAACACAACAGTATTCTTCGCAGTTTGAAGCGTAATTTTTCCAAATGCCTGAATAGATGTCCCGCCATAGATTGGGTGTTTAATCAAATTATAATCATTAATAACAACATACACGTAATTATCTTGAACTGTGTCCGGCATTGTCTCCGCGGTGTAACTTGTTGAATTTGCATAGATTGTCTGCAAAAATCCTAAATTATAACCAATTCCATTTCCATTTGGATTTATATTTGGCGTAGATGGAAATGATAAAGTAAACACAGATGGACCGGCAATTGTAATTTTGTTTGTTCTAGTACCTAGTGTTATTGTATATCCAACTGGTAATAACGCCTGAATATCTGTTACAAGTTGCGATATTGTATAATTTCCATCATCTATAATAATTGGCATATTTGCCGGTTCTCCAACTGTTTGAACTGAAAAAATAGTGTTGTTTCGCGTACTACTGGAAAATGTATAGAATGTATTTGGGAATTCAAGAGTTGTAATTTTTACATTTTTTACATTTTTATAAGGTCGTTCCGGCGCATACACAAACCAAGAACTTGATGTCCCTGTAACTAGCGAACTTTCTGATTGTTGACCATTACATAACAGCTGGTTTATCGGAACGATATTTCCGCGGAAACGAGTGTCTATATTTATAATTTGATTTAAAACTCTTACATTATCTCTGTGTTTTGAGTCAGGATTTGGAGGCGGTTTAATTACATGTTCTGGTTTATTTCGGTCTCCCGCGAATTTATTGAATTCTTCAGGATTTTCTATTTCATTTTCGTCATACATATGTGCGTGACTTGGTATGACCAATTCATAATCATATTCCTGCTCTTGTTGAATTAGGAGCATCTTGGAATTTTCGTCATATTGCTCGGCAAGAATTTGTTGGTAAGTGATATCCATTATTCTTATGACCACTAAGTAAAGAAAATGTCTTTATCTGCGAGTGAATTCATTGCGCAGACGAATAGATTTTTATCAGCCGGCCAATATACGGCACAATCAAGACAGCTTATTTGCGGAACTACCGGACCGGCCGGTCCTATGGGGCCATCAGGACCATCGGGACCATCAGGGCCATCTGGACCATCTGGGCCAACCGGACCGTCTGGACCGACTGGAGCGAATGGATTGCCCGGTGTAGCATTCGGCGCAGTATACTACTATGACATTGACAACATTAGCGTTACAGGTCCATCATCAAGTGGTCCAAGCGGGACATACAAATTATCAAGAACATTAGATTCTCCGCCAACTGGCACAAATCCGGCATATGGTGGCGCGTATCAGGGGTGCTTTATTGAACTGGTAGGCCCACAATCGGCCGGAACAACATTAGCACACTTTAAAACAAGCGCCGGAGATCCAGGTGTCACAAATATTCCGCAAGGAGTTTGGAATTATAACCTATATTTCTATAACTTAATTCAATCAGCTACAACACCATCAACATCAATTCCAACATCTGTAAACTATACAGGCACCACAGGAATTATCACAACTTCAATTGTCGATACAAACGGTTCAACCGGACCAACAATAGTTCTTGGAACAGGCACATTCTCCAGCTTATCCGCTACACAAAATACACCAGCAACTGTTCAAATTCCAACAAATGCATATAGCGTAAATTATCCATCTACCGCGTATTTGGACACAAAAATAACATTAGGACAAAATATTTCTGCGGGAACAGTAGCCCAATTCTGGGCGCAAGGAGAATATATAAGTGATGTAGTCACAACATTATCAGCTCCACAAGGCCCTACCGGCTCAACCGGTCCAACAGGACAAACCGGCTCAAGTGGACCATCCGGACCGTCAGGAGCCACGGGCGCTACTGGGCCGTCTGGACCTTCGGGGCCTACTGGACCTACCGGCGCATCAGCAAAAAATAATCCTTTATCAGTTGTTTATTGGTATAAAATCAATACACCAACATACTCCACAACTCTTTTACAAAACACAGTATATCCTTATGTTTCCGCATGCGGTAATCCTTATACTGTTCCAAGTAGTATAGCGAGTGCTACAGATTATAGTTCTATTGGATTTACAATTCCTGTCGGAGTAACATTTAGATATTCGAGAACAGATAGTGGAACAGGTGCAGCAATGTTTAGTTATTCAAATACTGGAACACAGGTTCAATATGTTGATGATAATTCAGCGAGACCCGGATTCGTGTTTGACATAAGAAGTCCAAACTGTTATTACGTCATTCAAAGTATCTAATTTTTCTAGATCATTCAACCATAAATCACGAGGAGTTTTTGCTTCCAAACTATCAATCTTATCCCGCAGTGTTTCTAAGTCTTTTTCATGTTTTTGAGCGTGTTTTAATGTCAAAGACGCAATAGGTAAATTCAATAGATAGTCAAATGAATCCTTAATTTTTGTAAATTTTTCTTTCTGCATCAGACTATCTGTTTCTTCCGATGTTTTTCTGCGAATATCTGGGCGAGGGGGGTCTTCACACTGTTGGCGAATAAACCGTACAATATTTTCATGATACGGAAGTCTAGATCTCATTTCATTAAGCATATAGTCGCGTCGTTCAACGTATAAGCCAAGTCTAACACCGACGAATTCATTCAGAATTTCATTTGGAGTATTATATTTCTTGATGACTCCTCTAGAATTGAACGCGTGCATATTTGAGAGCTTGATTTTGTCGGTAAGTAATTTTTCAATCACGGTAATACCTCCGGTCCCAAGTTTCACTTTAATTAACACGTCTGTATCTGTAGATGTATCTGTATAATCCTTTATTTCTCCGGACTGAAGAAGTGACTCAAGCATCTCGCGGAAATCAGACGTCCATGTGCCGGCCGGAAGTTCCGTGATTGTAACAGTATCCTTATCCGCTGTCCAAACACCTTGAATAATATAATCTTTGTTTGCTTTTGTGATTTTACCCTTGAAACCGCGGATATAGGGTGTCAGTTCACGTTGAAGGCCCTTTCCAGTTTGAAGCCATTCAATAATTGCTGTCTTCAAATCATTTGGATTGAATGATGGAATGTATGTTGAATATCCAGTGCCAATTCCGCGACATCCATTCACTAAAATCATAGGAATAATCGGAGCATACCATTCCGGTTCAACTGGAGTTCCATCATCGTCTCGATATTTTAAACAGTCAAAATCCTCAGCCGGAAGAATGTGTTGGACGTATGGTTGCAAATACGTATGAATATAACGCGGAGATGCAGAATCCTTACCGCCTTGTAATCTTGTTCCAAATTGTCCTTGAGGAACAAACAGTGGAATATTATTTGAACCAACAAAATCCTGCGCCATTCCAATAATTGCGTCATTCAGTGATTGTTCACCATGGTGATATCCAGAATGTTCCGATACATATCCCGCAAATTGCGCAACCCGAATTTCTGATTTTAAATTTCTCTTTAACGCGGAGAATAGAATCTTTCTTTGTGACGTTTTTAATCCATCAACAACGCTAGGAATTGAACGTTCTAAATTATAGTTTGAAAAGTGAATCAAATCTTTGTTTACAAAATCTTCGTAACTAACAGTTTCGCCGGGCAACGCATTAATAATTTCCGAACGAGAATATGTCTTCAACCAATCTTTTCGGTTATCGGCTTTTGTTTTATTAAATGCTAATTCAATACTTTCGTCACTAACATCGCCAGTATATTTATATGGAATCATATTCAGTGCTTTGAAATACTCCTTCGCTTCATCGCGGGTAGAAGTACCCAATCCCTTATAATATTTCACGTGCCATCCACGTGAAGCATCTGTTTTGCGCCATTCTTCGTAGTCATATTGAGTATAGAAAGACTTCACTTGTCTTCCCTTTGTAGCTTTTACAATCGGTGTTGCCATATATGTCACAAATCCATCAATCTCGATTAATTTATGCCACAATTCATGAAACATATTGATTACAAGACCGCGAATATGCGAGCCATCGTAATCTTGGTCTGTCATAATAAGAATCTTTCCATATCGCAATGATTTTACATCTTTGTAATCCTTTCCAGATTCCAATCCAATAATTTTTTTGAGGTTTGCGATTTCTTCTGTTAATTCTATTTTTTGTAGGCATCGGTCCTTTACATTCAGAAGCTTGCCTTTCAGCGGGAAAACACCAAAGAACTTTCGCTGTTCTTGACTGAGACCGGACAATGCCATTGCTTTCGCTGAATCACCTTCAGTAAGAATTAGAGTACATTCGTGACTTTTATTCGTACCAGCATATACTGCGTCATCAAGTTTTGGAATACCGGTAATACGACTTTGTTTCTTTCCGTCTGTTTTTGTATTTTCCTTTGTATCTTTCTTTTCTTGCTGTTGTAGAATTTTATCCACTACTCCAAGTTTTGTGACAATCTTCTTCAGAAAATCCTCAGAAAGTTTACAAGAAACTTTTGAAGTTAGAACTTCTTTTGTTTGAGAACTGAATGCCGGATTTTCAATGAAGCAGTGAATGAATATCGCTAGTGAATCCTTCACGGTTCCGGCCTTTACTGTGATTTTCTTCTTTGTCTCCAAATACTTAATAATATGACTCACAATCTGCGACGAAATTTCATCCACATGTTTTCCAGAGCGAGTCCAAATACCATTTGTAAACGAAACACTGAAGAATTTGTCAGTGGGACTATCCGCGATTGCAATTTGCCAACCAACTTGAGGAGTGTCTGTGAGTATGGTTGCATCTTTCGCCAAATACCATCCAGCATATGTACTCAGATCTCTAAACTTGACTACTGTGTCGCACCATGTAACCTTGACGTCTTTCCCGACTGTCATTGCCAAGTCAAACACTCGTCTTTGAACAACCTCAAGTAGCTCACTTGGAATTTTGTCTTTCCAACCAAATCGATGTAAATCAGGTATCCATGTAATTTCAACAAACGATTTTACCTTGGAGGATAGAATGATAGGCTCATGAATCTTTGACATATTATCCTCAAATACTTGAGTATACATCAATTTACGTTTGCTGTCTACAATCTTCACGGTCATTTGCTTAGCGAAGATGTTCACCAGTTTTACACCATATCCATTCTTACCGCCTACAAGTTTCTTTTCAGACTTGTCATAATTCGTAGATGTAAGTAGTTCACCGAAAATCATCTGCGGAATATAAACCCCATAGTCTGGATGTTTTTCAACATCAATACTTTCCCCATCATTGCGGATAGTAATCGTGTTATCGCTCACTGAAATATCAATATGCTTCACAGGATTATCCGAATTCCGCTGTTTCAAACGAATAACATGGTCATGCGCATTAACTAGAAGTTCATCAATTAACTTGTAAAATCCAGAATTGAATGATAGTGATTTTAATTCGAAATGGTCATCATTTACAACATATAGTTCTTCGATAGAATTATCAATGCTTCCAATATATGTGTCTGGAAGCTCAAGAATATGCTCACGATGAGTATGTTTCTTATATTGCTTTGAAAGATCCATTGTGTAGTCTATATCTTCATTGGATTGGCTAAATTCGTTTTAAATACTGTATCGGGTTGTCATATTGAAACCATCATCGCTTTCATTCCACAATCCGGCCGTTTTTAAAATTTGTACCTTTTCCGCGGTTGTTTCTATCCAATTACAGTGAACCATTTTTGATTTTGATTTGCGACCTTGACAAAAATATACTTCACCATTTGGATATTCATCTTGTGGCAATTTTTGAATTTTTAAACCAAATATCACAGACTTTGTCATAGAATTATATTCATTGTTAAAAACATGCTGATCATTTTGAGATTCAATTGCTGAATTTTTAAGTCTATCTATACAATTTTGAATAAGTCGTTTAGAATTTGGACTAGATCTCACTAGAAAAAATCCAGTACAAAATCCCCATAAATCGTCTTGCATTACAAAACTACCCATATATCGTTTTACATCGCTAATAATATTTTCGAAAAAATAAATATCATTATCAACCCACAATACTTCTTTATCTAAATTCATATTCATCAATATAACTTCTAATTTTTTTATGGTTATGCTTTGAAACTGTTTTGTATTGTATGATGCAGGGTCCTTATTCGTGCTAAGAATAAAACAATGAAACAAATGCATCGGAAATCCAGCCTTTTTCGCTGAATTTAGCATACTTTTCATCATTGGCAATTGCCCTTCATTTGTCATACAAACAATTCTCATTTATACATTTCCAACTTAGTTTTATTAAATGCCTCCGCGCAAAACAAAGATTTCTACAAAGCCACAAGTATTAGAAGAAACACCCGTGGTTTTCTTTTTGAGAATTCCTGAAGATGTAATTGAACACATTACTCCCGCGGAAGATTCTATCGGGTATTCTGAATTAGAACAAGTTCCGGCCCCAGTTAATTATTCAAGTATTTTAAACTCTGTTGAAATTTCAAAAATTAATTCAAGATTTGATACTGAAATTCTAAAATCTATTTTAGATAAAACATCCGGACCAAATTATTCTCCACAAACAGCCTGCTTCTGGTGTTGTCACACATTTTCTTGGGTAAATACCGTTCTTCCAATATCATATGACGCTTATAAAAATGTATACACTTGTGAAGGTTATTTCTGCTCTCCAGAATGCGCACTCGCGTATAATTACGCAGACCCACACAATTCAGATTCTATAAAGTGGAACAGACATGCATTGCTCGGATATTTATATCATGAGATGTTTGTAAACCGTATGTTATCTCCGGCACCTCCTAGAACTCTCTTGAGAATGTTTGGAGGTCCATTGGATATTGAACAATATAGAGAGTATCTTAGCACAGACAATAACATTATTTTGTCCGCTTCAAGCCCAATTCGTCTTGTATTTCCATCTATGAATGTACAGGGGCCACTGCGGGATATTAAGAAGTATGTATCGCTTTCAAATGATGCGGTAGAAAAGGCTTCAGAACAACTAAAACTAAAACGTTCAAAACCTGTAAATAGCAATCTTCAGACGCTTGACAAGTGTATTAATGCATTTATATAGAAGCGTACGAATCTTATACAATATGACACAGCCATTTGGAGTACAAGATTTAATGAAAACACAATTAATGTTAAGTTTAGGTAGTAGTGTTGGTGCGAATAGTCGGTGGACTCCGCTTTTAAATCTCGTTTTATTAAATTTGTATGAGCGAGGAATTGTTATGTTTCCAAGTTTTATTAGATATGTTAATTCTACCTGCTTTAGGCGAAGGAATTCTATATCAGCGCCACAGCCACCGCCAAATAAGGAAATTCGTTCAATGATTGAGTGTGAGCAGATACTAAAGTCAAATACTGGAAAACAACAAACACCTGCTACAAACACTAGAATTGACGCTGTAGTTCATTATGTGACCACGATTCCAGCAATTCGTAATTTAATTTGTATGACAAATCATGATTATCTTCCAAATGAATTTGAGCCGGTTCAAGTGGATTCAGATATTTATTTTCATTTAGTGAAGATGTCACATGGAGATGGTCAATTAGAATCTATCTCTTTTAAGTTATTTTCATATGAACATGAAGTTCAATACATTCAAGCATTTATTGATAAGTGTAATGTAGACCACGAACGTCGTATGACGAATAAATTAGGGACATCGTTATTTTTCTTTGATATGATGACTCAATCAAAAAACAAAAGATCTTTACAAAATCCTCTGCCTCCGACACACCTCATGTACACAAAACATAAATTTCAAACAACTAGAACGTTTGACAATGTATTTTTTGAACAACACGATAAAGTGGAAAATCATTTCCGCTTTTTCCTAAATCGTAAAGATTGGTATGAAAAGAAGGGAATCCCATATACACTTGGATTTATGTTTCACGGCGACCCTGGATGCGGGAAAACGAGTACAATTAAAGCAATTGCAAACTCCGCACATCGTCATATAATTAATATTCAACTTTCTGAAATTAAAACTAAGGCACAATTACGTCATTTGTTTTTTAATGACGAAATACATGTGTACGACGGTGTAAAATCTGAGCGATATACAATTCCTGTTCACGAGCGTGTTTATGTGATTGAGGATATTGATGCGATGGGTGATACAGTTTTGGAGCGCAAATGGAAGAAACCAGAATCAAAACCGGAAGCCAAGAAATCACCGAATGGTGACCCTTGGGGTGATAATAGAGAAGACGAAGAATTTAAAGAACCAATTGACCTTTCATTCTTGTTAAATTTATTGGATGGAACATTAGAATCGTCTGGACGTATTATAGTAATTTCTTCAAACTTTCCAGAAAGAATTGATAAGGCATTGATTCGCCCGGGAAGAATTGACATGATAGTCCACTTTCAGAAATGTAACCGCGAAGTTCTTCAACAAATGGTAAATAGTTTTTGTGACAAAACGTTTAATGATTGGACAAGTCCTGAATTGGATTATAAATGGTCTCCAGCAGAAGTGAACCAAATTCTATTTAGAAATTTCGGGTCACCTGAAAAGGCAATAGAAGAGCTTAAAAATTTACAACCAAAAGATTTATACGGTTTTGAAACTGTAGAAACACCAACAAGTTATGAAGAATTTATGAAGACTGATACGCCTTCGCAACTTTAACAATGTTTTGAATATAAGACCAAACAACATCTTTTGTTTGAGCGTCCATTTCACCTACATATTGTTTTAGTTTATCAAAAACAGTCTTATCTTCCACCTCATTAAATTCGTCATATGACCGATTCATAAAAAATGATTCATCTCTTTCTTGAATTTTGTCTTCCATACCTTCAACCGCAGTACATACTTCTCGAACAACTAACGCGGGGTTACTTACCTTCATCATTTTAATGGTTGTTAAAAATAGCTGAAAGTCTGGGTCATCTGGATACATTTGAGAAAGCTCACTCACAAATCGAATGAACTGGTCAAAAAATGCGGATAACAGAACTTGCTTTCTAGACATTGTGTATTATATTCTTAAATTATGAAAGTTACTTATTTGCGCGTAACGCCACCAAACTCCTTCTCACGCTGTTTAGTCATAGCCTCTAATCTGGCCGCGATTTCACTGTTGACGGTAGTTTTTGATTCAGATAACGTATTTTGTGTCGTTGGTTGTGGCGATCCTTGGGCAACACCACCATCCAAGAATGTATACAGACTGCCACCCTCTGATGCAAATTTAGTAGGATTGTCCCACAACGAATATGTCTCTCCGAGTTTACCAGAGCCTTCAAACCCCCATGGCGAATATTCCCCGGGGACTGCGGCAGATGCCCCACCGGTGGCGACCGGTGCCTGATTCACCGGTTTTTCATTCCGAGCATTTGTAGGCTTCGCAATAAATCCAAAAATATCTTTACCAACAAATACATCTTTAGTCTCGGGAACATAAAGAGTTGGAACTTTTGTTAGAAATGCTGGTATCTGATTTCGCTGTAATGATTCCACCTTGACAAACTTATATAGCCCAGCCTTATTCAAGGCCTTAAGAGTCTCGATAACTTGCGCTGAATTGGGGCAACGGTCGCTATAAAATAAATAAGGCTGAGACATTCGTTATGAAGTTTTCAGGAAAAAAACGGATGGAACAATAACGAGACGATGTCGGCATTAATGGCAAGTGTTGAAAATATTAAATCCGGAAACAAAGGGTACGAATTGTCCTGTGAATTCCGCGGATTTCCGGTATCATTTGTAAATGCGCTTCGCCGAATTTGTTTGAGCAATATTCCAACTGTATGTGTGAAAGATGTTCAAATTTTGGAAAATACAACCCAAATGCCCCACGAAATGTTGCGTCATCGAACAGAAATGATTCCAATTAATGTTCGACCGGACGATGTTTCCGTTATCCGCGATGCTAAGATTGAATTGAGAATTCTCCCATCCAAAGAAAATAGAACAATTACCACAGATGATTTCGTTGTTGAATCAGGACGCGATGGAGTTATCATGAAAGACCGCGATTTTAATACACCATCCATATTTCTACGAGTTCGAGCCGGTGAAAAAGTTCATATTACGGGGCGACTTTCTCTTGAAACTGTTAGCGGTATTTCACAAGTATGTACAGCCACTACATGGTGGGTAGTTGACCCAGAACTTGCTAAAAAGGAACGTAAGACTTGGGTAGACGCGGGAAAGGATCCTCGTGAATTTGATAACTTCTATGTTCAACGATGCTATTTCCGCGATGAGAACAATAGACCAACTACAATTGGGATGAGTATTGAAAGTGTAGGTGTTTTAAAGTCTAAAGAAATTCTTGAAATGGCTGTTAAAATTTTGAAAAAGAAAATTGACGAATATATCGCCTATGCGCTTGAACACATTCAACGAATCCCGAACGATGAAGGCAGTTTCAAGATTCATTCAAATACAGTAGGATACACCGAAGGATATCTGCTTCAACAAGAATTATACACTGATCAAAATTTAAATTTCGTAAGCTTTGACCTTGTTCATCCCCTCATGAAAGACACAATTCTTAAAATGAATACCGCTAAAACAGCGGAGAGTGTGTTGAAGTCGGCAAAAGACTCAATTGAAGAATATTGTTCTATTGTAGAAAAGGTTCTGTGAAATAATAATGGCGGATGTATTACTTTATGACCCTGCTTCAGAATTCGAAGTTTTGGAAACAATAGATTTCCAAGAAGAAATCCAGCGCCCCGAAGAAGTTAGATTTTTTACATTGGATGAACAGCTGTTAGATTACTTTGAAAAGGTGCTACCAAAAAAGAAAAATATTACAAAATTTGAATACGAAAAGATAGCGAAAGATTCAGATAGAATCCGCGAATTATATCTAAAAACTGTAACACTCACTGACACTGACTATACAATTGATTTATCTCGCAAAACATACAATATTCCATGGATTCATCCAATCTATGAAGAATTCAAATATAATCCATATTCATTTAAAAATGAATGGCTTCCAGTAAACTCCAAGGCGTCGCGCTCAACTCCAAATTTTTATACTACAATGATTTCAGCACTTCCAAAACCGTATCATACAATAGGTAATCGCGGAACATTGGTTCATAAATTTACAATTGCTCTCAATGAAGATGGCGTGGAGGAAATACGCGCTCAGGGAAATTACAATCGCACAAAAACTGTAATTCATGAAGATAGTTCCTATAGTATCATAGATGTGCCGGTCGGGAATACATCGGATGATATTCGCGTTATTGGATTTTATATGTCGCCACGCGGAATTCCAATCCCAAATCCGATGGAAGAGCATCCATTTCTAAATTCTTCTGGGGCATCAAAACTTATAACAGATGAACCGCTAAATCAAGTATATCCAAGCACCGAAGCTATTTTAAACCACGCGGTTCCGGTAACAGAAGACCCATATGGGGAAGGAATGAAATATTTGAAATTATATGACGTTAATCTGCGGGATATTCCGTGGTCATCTTGGAAAGACAGATTTCCACCAGCATCATTGGTTTCCGCTACACCCAGCATTTTATCGGTTCCATTTCCGAATAATTCTGACGATCAAACACCAGCAAAGTCGCTGTTGGAGACGTATGTTCGTAAATGGAACGTCGGTGTTTCACCGCGCACATGGCTTCTTTCACAGGAGGACGGTGGCTGGTTTGTTGCTAGAATGCTTTTGTCACAGGCCGGATTGGCCGGTCTTGTTCCTCCAGAACCGTTCGGTGAAAAACTAGAAGCACAATATCCATCTTCAACTCCAGAAGAATGCTTATTAGACTCGTCGTTCGATGCATTTTTAAATTCAGGAGTATTCCGCGATGGAAAATGTGTTCCAAGCGCATCTATAACTCAAGAAAGATCACAATACCGTTCCGCAGGAAAGATACCATGGAGAGAAACTACAGATTTAGATATTTTGAAAGAACACCAAAAACTTCTGAAAGCATTTCAAATTCGTCGTGGAAAAGAAACTGCTCCAAAATACGATAAACACCAAGTAAAAAATGACTCGGACCTGCGGAAACAGATTATTGCAATCTTAGAAGATAATGAACGAACCGATGAAGATAAATTAGATGCTACTGAAAAAATTGTTAGAGAATTAAGTTCAAAAAATAAAGTATACACAGACTCAGATGGCCTATTCGTCCTATGCGAACACACAAAAGCAATATTACACGGCGATTTGGAAAATGATAGATTACAATTCTATGATGATTGGACCGGACTTATGGATGGATTTCGTTGTTGTAAATTTTGCGGAGAACAAATTAATTCAGACGTATTAGTGGCGCAAGACGATTTTGATGAAAATGGCCACGTTATTCTGTCCCATGATGTTCTGCCAACATCTGTATTCAAAGGCGAATCTACCTCAAACACATTTGCGAATTCTTTAAGACAGCTTCAATCTACATTTATTCTTACAAATACAGGTGAGTCTATTTTATATTTATTGCTGTCGGTTTTACAAATTATTCCTGAAGATACACAACTTCTTCCGGTTTTAGATAATATAAGAACATTAACCGCTGTTTTAAAATCAAACAAAAAGATTTCTCAAAACGACAAGGACAGAATTGAGGGAATTTTAGGAATTGTTGGAATGCTTGGTCTGTTACAAACACATAATCCATTTCTACTTCCTAGAAGATCGTTTGGGTCTCGTATTCTTAAATTTTCAGGATTTCCGCGGGATACAGATGACCCTACAAATTCTGTAGGACTTGATACAATTATTTCTGTTTTAAAATCAACATTTGAGTCTCTTCCAACAAGTTTCAAGGGACCTTCTACCGCTATATTGAGAGCTATTTTGAGTAAACCTAAAGAAGTTAGAAAAGAAGCAATTATCTATATAAAACAAGCATACACAAAATTTAAATCACAATTTGAATCCGCAAAACAGCGGTATATAGAACCGGAACAAAGTTCCACAGAAAATCCATTCTTGCTTCCGGTAATTCATTTGAAAACTACAGAATTCAAACCGTCACAAATTATTGGAGAGGAAACTGCTGGAAAATGCGCCACATATCATCCAAAAGGTATTCTCATCGCAAAGTTACCACCAAGCGTTACACAAAAACCAATGGAGCTTTGGAGCAAAATTTCAGTTTCAAAACACGCAAAACATATAATTATTGAACATGTTAAAATTAATTCAATCCACTTCACGGACAGTGAAATACGGCGAAGAATAGAAATAGGATTTTCTAAAAGTTTAAAATTGCCAAGAATTGAATCATTTTTACGAACAAACTCGGATGGAATTGCGTTTCTTTCATTGCTAAGCCGTATTATAGATATTCTTTCTGCGGAATCGTTTGACATTGATGTTCTTCAAAAATTCAGAGAAATGTCTGTCTATATTGAAACAGAAATTAGTACAGGATTGGTTCGGGATTCCACTCGAGGTTTAATTTATGAATTGTTCGATACTATTCAAAAACATAAAAATAAAACAAGGTTTCTAACCGCTATTTTGAAAGCATCTCAGAAAGATTTAGTAATGAATATGATTTTATTAAACAAAGAAGATGCGGAAAAGACTACGGGGATGATTCGAGCAAGAGAACGAGATGTGTTCAAACAAAGACTTCGCCAAATGAATGATACAGAACGTGAAATCACAAAAATGTTGTTAGACATTGGAATTGCGCCATATTTAATCACCAACGAAGATCGTGAAATTTTTGCAAAAGAATTTGGTGTTCCGGATCCAGAGGAAGAATATGCGGAGGAAGTTCGAGAAAATGATGAGGACATGCCTGAAGAAGGGTATAATGCTCTCCGCGATAATCAGGAAGATGGTGATGTGCGAGTGAATCAGGCCGGACAAGTATTAGAAGCGGATTACGGTGATTACGGTGACCGTGTAGAACAACGTTATGACCGCGAATATGACAATATAGCAAATTATGATGCGGATGAAGGGTTTGGTGTTTAAAACGAATTTATGTAATATAATAATGAAATGAGTAGCAATATGGATATAAATCTTGACCAACTGTATTATCTTCTCTATGATGCTACGGATGGATTGAGTCAGCACGCAAGAACAAAAGTCTTTCAACAAATGGCGCAAACATTAATTGCATATGGATTTATGGTTTCGCATGATGATTTAAGAAGGATCTTTAATAGTTATAATATTCCGATAGAACAGCGCTGTGTTATGTGTCAAGATTTGCTTCCAATGTTTAATGAAGTTGGAGATCCAATATGTTCTGATTGTGATATTTCGGATTTAGAAAGTGAAGGTTAAATATAAATGAACTGGGGGTTTTGGATTGGTGTATTTATTGTTGTAATAACTCACATTGGAATGATATTAGATGTACTGCCAATTGCGTCACATCTTTCCAAAACAACGCATGCTATCGTTAATTTGGTAGCAGTTGGTTTAATAGTTTATAATAAATAATGACAGTCATCAACGGAATAGAGATTGATGTAACGGATGTTCCGCGAAATACGGTAGTGGACGCGATTAAAAATAACGACCTTATTGAAGAAAATTTACATGTGGTCGCTGTAATTTCAAACCCATGCCAATATGCAAAAAGATACAAATTAGCAAGAGAATTTTTGCTTCGCATGTCTCGTGAATCCAATGTTATCGTATATGTTGTTGAATTGGCGTATGGTAACCAGAAATTTTATGTGACATCTCCGGACAATCCAAGACATCTTCAACTACGCGGGGATACGCCATTATGGCACAAGGAAAACATGATAAATATAGGTGTAAGAAAGTTACTTCCAAAGAATTGGAAGGCGATGGCTTGGATTGATGCGGATATTGAATTTGATAATCATAATTGGGCAAGTGATGCTCTTAAAATTTTGAATGGACATTCTGATGTTGTTCAATTATGGTCTCATGCGTGTGATATGGATCAATCTGAGTGTACGATGAAGGTATTTGAATCTGTTGGGTATCTTTATTCGCGGAAAGAGAAACATAATCCGCAGAAAGTATGGCATCCGGGATTTGCTTGGGCAATGACTCGAAAAGTATATGAAAAGTCTGGAGGACTATTTGAGTTGTCTATTTTGGGCGCTGGAGACCATAATATGTCTATGGCAATCCGCGGACATGGAATAGACTCGTTGAATGTGGATATGACTGATGATTACAAGCAAAGTATATATGAATGGCAAAAGAAAGTGGATGGAGTTCGTCTAGCGTATGTACCGGGATTAATTCGTCATTTTTTTCATGGTTCAAAAGCGAATAGAAGATATCACGACAGATGGCATATATTGCGCGATTTTAAATTTAAGCCATCAGAACATTTGACAAAAAATAAAGATGGGCTTTTAATACCAACCGAATCTTGTCCAAAAGGATTGCTTGATAGTATTATGGAATACTTTAAACAGCGGAATGAAGATGAGTCTAATTAGGATCGTCGTCTTTTGGCTGTGACACAATTCGCATAATTCTTCCGGCCATCAAAACATTGTTATAAATATGTTTCAATAATGATTTTCGTTCTATACACGGTATTGCTTGAGGTTCTTCTTTTGTATAATTTCTCAATGTTTTGACACGATGACAGGATGGGCAAAGTGCTTGTAAATTTGATATATCATTTGTTCCTCCGTGTCTTAGTTCTTTAATATGATCTATTTCATACCCAGATTCATCAAAAGGCATTTTGTTTAGTGGGCACGTGTAATTCGATATCGTAGCACACGTATACCGCTGTCTCCCAGCAACTCTCTTTTTAATTGATTCCGGAATTTTCCTTTTTACCATTATTATCATATATACCCCCTTCTTTTAAAACAAATCTATCTGCGCAGTTAAATCATGCGCACTATTTGTTCCGCTAATTGTATAAGAAACATACGTATTTATAAGGTCTCCGGCCGATAAAGTTACAGAATTGTTATAAAATGATTTTGTTAAATCTGTTGGTCCAAATGTAACTGTAAATGGGGTTGAAAGTGGTATATTTGATGTAAATGCCACTGGACTACCACTAGACCCCACTGTTTGAGATGAATTAACAGTCCAAGATGTTCCACTACCAGCGGTTATATAAGTTCCCTGTGTTACGCCAACTCCGAGAACATATTGACCGATCACAATAGTTCCTGTAACTGATGATGTTATTGTCAATGTCGTCCCGCTAATATAACCGGAATAGCTTGTAAGATTAGAAAGTTTTGTAACATTTACTGTTACGGTTAATGTACTACCGCCTCCTGTGCCACCACATGGGACTGCTAATCCAGTGGATAATCCAGAAAGTAAACATGGTTGTTGAACACGGAAATATGCGGCAGGTAATCCGGGGTCTGGGAATGTTCCGGCTGACGCTGCCTGTGTTCCGGGCCACATATATCCTGCTCCGGCGCTGGTGATGTTTCCTTTTAGACCGTAATATACGATTGTCGGATATACATATGTAGAAAACCCTTTACTTCCCGCAGTTTTTGTCACTAAATCAACTCCGGGTCCTATTTGAATACCAGCACTTTGCAAATATGTTGGATTCGTAATAGTCGCTGGAGTTGATTGTAGGATATCTGAAGCGGTATAATTTTGCCCAGAAGTTGGGACAACTACACCAACTGTAGTTGAACGTAATTGAATTGAACCGGTATTTCCAGAATCATTCGTTTCAATTCCAACATATGATCCGGTAGATGTTGTATCACTTGGTTGGGCAACATATATGTTTGTATCTCGTAAACTTAACTGATTAGAATTTGAAATGAGCATTCCTCGAACATTTCCGGCACCGTTCGAATAGACATTAATTGTTGATGCTTTAACACTATTAAAATTAAAAACAGTGTTTGACAACGTTCCCGTTCCATTTGCGAGAATTCCATTTACGGTATAATTTCCAGAGGTTGACATTGTGGAATTACGAACATTTATAACGCATGTTCTAAGTTTTGAGGTTTGAGTAGTTGTTCCTCCAAATAGAATACCATTTAATGTTGCACTTGTAGCACTTCCAGTACATGTCAAATTTATTGTTAAATATTCAATACGGCAATTATCTGCCATCGTAATCATAGTCGCAGATGATGTAACATTTAATTGAAGAACACATGTTTGAAGACTAATACCGGTCAAAGTAACTCCGGATGGTAGCGAAATAGAAGATGAAAGGATATATGTTCCGGGTAAAATAAGAATTGTTTGTCCGGAAGATACGGCATTTACCGCCGAGTTCACAGTTTGAAATGGCAATCCACCAACTGTGGCAGTATAGTCATTCCCATATACAGCGTCAACAATAGCTACATTCCCGCGAATAGTTCCATTAGGAATAATGGTTGACGCATTACCCTTTGCTGAACCAACCACAGCATACCCACCACCTGGTGTGTAACGTATTAAAGACATTATAAAGACTTAATATTTAAAATTAATAAAAACTGTATGTTAAACGTTCTAGACCGGTTCCACCAATTTTAGCAAATGTGTATCTCCAATTAGACCCATGATCATCATGAGGGCTAATAATATGCGCAATTTCATGTAATACGATTTCTCTAAGATGTTTTTTTGTTAAAATCCGTATGCGACATTTATCAAACACAAGTGCCTTGTATTTATAACATGTGAATGCTAGGCAATTTTGTAAATTTATTTCTGGTGTTTCGTATTTATTACGAATGAGTCCTGACAAACAATGAACAGTCCATCCATCAATTTTATGTTTTTTAAGAAGATTATTCACATATTCTCTAATCTTTTTTAAACTCATTCGTTTCGGACTAGTTTTAACATAATAAATATGTTTACTTATGAATCTTGCGCGATATCTTAAATTATATAAAGGCTCAAAAGGAAAAAACTGTTTCATTATAATTGATTGAAAATGAATTTTATGTAATATACACGGGTATAACTATTAAATAATAATGTCGTCCGCAATTAAAAAGTATATTGAATCTTACAAAATTCGAGATACGAATATATATGCGCTTCCATTAGATGTATTTAAAACTTTAGATATTAAAACATGGAAATTTAATCGTCCCCCAGATATGAACCGTGTTCCTGAAATTCATAATTGGATGAAGCAATTTAATCGTATGGATGGTGTGTTGAATTTAGCATACATTCAAAATGAAGGGCTTGTTTGTTTTGAAGGAAATCATCGTCGTCTCGCATTGGAAGGATTAACAAATATCGTAGTAATTATCGATATTGTTTGGGACACAACAAATGAAATTGTAATGCATGAATTTCAGCGATTAAATAAATCAATATCAGTTCCAGATTTATATGTTGTTGAAAATGATGCGACATTGCGTCTTCAGATTGAAGAAATAGTTACAACATTTCGTAAAAAGTATCCAACTCATGAAAGCAATTCAGGACGCCCAGCACGCCCTAATTTCAACCGCGACAAATTAACAGATGAGCTTACACGAATTAAGAAAGAATCACCTCACATTTCTGTGAATGATCTTATGAAAAAGTTGGAGGAACTAAATGAAACATACAAATCTAAAGATAAATCAAAACTAAACAAAAACGTCATAACAAAGTGTGAAGCATCAGGACTATGGCTCTTTGCATGGTCTTCTACGATTCCAATTAGCGATTTAACAATCTAATAATTGTTTCATTACAACAATTCATACTATCAATTGATTGAAAACGGATTAATTATGATATTTGTAAATATGGATAACAATGTCATCACGTAAAGTTTCTATTGCTATGAAAAAGCGAGTTGCTGGAAAGCAAAATTATAAGTGTGCCGCAAATATTGTAAATTATACATGCCCATTAGATGGAAAATCGTTTGATGAATCGGGTTATGAAATTGATCATATTATCCCGCTTGTAGCTGGCGGATCAAATGATATTGATAATCTACAAGCACTGTGTTTATTATGTCATCGTGTAAAATCATCTCGACATTCAATGGAAAATCCTAAACCAAAGAAGACAAAATCTGAAATCAAGAAGAAAGAAGATAATGAAATTTTAGAATGGGATCCAGACACTTTTAAAAGTTTAAAAAAACTTCCAAAATATATTACTTGCAAAAAGGGAACAAACTCATTAGAATATGGTGGATTCATGCGAGACAGACATGATTATAAATATAATGAAACGCTAAAGATGTATGAACGTATTGATAATAATCAAGTTTGTATAGATGGAAAAGTTCTTACATTAAT
>Ga0207956_1000011_pt1 | contig 76149 bp, 74 predicted proteins | sample CryBogCBE25Jul07_FD_184580 | JGI IMG/M metagenome (GOLD analysis project Ga0207956, IMG submission 184580) | Freshwater microbial communities from Crystal Bog, Wisconsin, USA - CBE25Jul07 (SPAdes) (version 2) | ecosystem: Environmental > Aquatic > Freshwater > Lake | place: Crystal Bog...
AAAGTTACTACATCACCAGGATATGCTTTTGGTGATGAAACAGAAGAAGTGGCAGCTATTGTTGCTCTCTGGGCTTTTTGGTACAGGAAATCATAGCCAGAATTGGAATTAATTTTTGGAGGTACATAACTACATAAAGAATTGCTGTTTGGTATCTGAGCCGACTGTAGCTCGTAACCAGTTGAAATATTATTACATCCCCTGAAATAGGGTGAACTTGGTGGTTTATTATCGCCTGCTACATAAGGAGTTATCACTAAATTACTGTAAAATATATTGCTAGAGTCTTTGAAGGTTAATGGTGGTCTTATGCAGAATCCTGTTCCAATTTTTTCATTAAATGTAAAAGCGCCCGCCGAATCAGTTGTTGCCGAAGCGGCCGAGCACGTACCCCTAGGAGTTAAACTTATATTAAAAAGATCACTACTTAATCCAGCTGGTAACGATATGGCGCTTGTTATTTTACCGCTTGGGCCGTATATCGTGCCCTGAACATTTATAGAAGAGATAACTACATTTATAGAAAAATCTGCGATCTGAGTGGCGCAATTAGTTGCATCTGCGTCTGGCTTCCTATTACCGGTTCCTGAAATACCATTAATCAGTTGTACCTCGGGTGATGTTACCCAAGAACAATATGAAACAAATCCAGAGCTTATAGCATCAGTAAAGTAACCTCTGGAATCTAAATAAATATGCTTAGTAGAATTTATTTGGAAAGGAGTTGAGGGAGAGTATTTAACAGTCTTAATTACACTTTGATTGTACGTTTCAGCTTTCAGCGGAGAGGGATAAGTACCTTCGAAACTTGCAGGCAAGCTTGCTATGGTACCATCATTTTTTTTATCTACAGAGAAATAATTTTTTTCCGAAAACCCATTTTCATTAGACTGATGATAAGTAGATGGATTAACAACGCATCTGTAAAAAATGTAGTTCATGTCTAAGTCAACTGATGAATCGCCTTGTGAAACGTTTACCGTAGTAGAGGAGGGATTCCCGACAGGAGAAAACCAAGAATCAGAAACTATCCCCCAGTGATCAGTATTGCAATGATAATTGATGTCGGTGACAACCCACGCAGGCAGACAATTTGAGTTAGGGGGACCTGATGCATTTGTTTTTGAACATGCACTCGCAGCATAAGCTTTATTCGTAAAAATTGTTGAGACGCACGGCAAAACTAACGAAGAAGTAAGGACAAGAACTATTGCGATTTTTTTCATCGGCTCTGCTCGTTCCCGGAACCTAAATGAACTGCGGGTAAATTGCCAGATGAAATAAGTAGATCTATTTCACTTTTGTAAATTGATAAATCTTTGGCGGTATCATTGAAGATTGGATTTAAACCTCTTTTGGAATTATAAACTTTCTGGAGGTTATTGTAATTAATCTGCGCACTCTTTCCATCACTAATATTTATGTAGTATGACATTAAAATGAAGTCACAGTTAGGGTCCTTGGCGTACCCCCTTTTAGCTAAAATATTATCTACTACAGAACTTAAACTTACGTTATCATTACTATCTAACGCGCTTTTTGATTTTGTTATTAGATTATTATCCGAATTGCAGACAAGTTTATTATTATTGTTAGCGATAATTCTCATTCCAGTAATTAATACAGCAAAAATAATGAAAGCTGCGCCTAACCTAAGTGACATGTATTTCTTTTTTTTACCCATAGCTTAGTTAGATAATACAACTTATGGTTTATAACGTAAAGTTAAAAAATTTGCCTTCTAATCTGTTATAATTTACTTACTATGAGTTTATCAATTGGTATAGTTACGAAATAAACCAACCTTTTGAGATTAGTTTTAGCTTGCCAGAACCAGATGATAAAAGAACACGTGGTTATAGCACTGAATTCATAGCACTACTTAACAGTATTTCCTAAAGATCTCTATAGGTCTTCTCGCTACGCCTACTAATAGATAAGATTTTTGGTTCATCATTTTGACGAATTATAAATATGATTCTGTAATTCCCAACACGTACCCTAAATATATCCTTATGCCCCTTCATGACTTTTATATCTAAGCCTTCGAAGTTCGCTTTAAGTATTTGTGAAATAACAGACTGTATTGCAATAAGTTGCTTAGGGGGAAGCTTTGCGAGTAATTTTACTATTTTATCGGCCATGTCTATTTTATTAATTTTTCAATGGCTTTCAATACGTCCGCTGCTGGTACTCCATCGTCATTCAGCGCTCTAAAGTCAACGACAGTTTCCCATTCACCGTCGTCACCCCACTCGTCAATAACTCTTTGATGTTTTATCCTACGAACCAGAGAATCACGAATAAAATCACTGCGACTAGAATATTCAGTCTTGGCAATTTCGTCAATTTTTTTAAGTAAGTCTTCTGGTAATGATATATTAATTGTTTTACTACTCATACATATATCATACAAAACATGTATGTGTGAGTCAAGTTATACTGTTACTGAAGTTACTATTAACAGATGAAATTTATAAAGGTCGTTTTATGTCTGTAAGGATAGGCATAGTCAGCTAGCAACCATACCATTCGCTCTATCCTTTGATATGCCAGAACGTGATAAAACAACCAGGGGCTATTTGCCTGTATGCATAGATGAATTACAAACTAGCATAGGTAGCTAGCTGTTGTTATTGAGTTTATAAATTAAAGGCTACATTATTAGGATTTACCTTATTTACTTTTGCCGTCACTGAAATACAACGTCTAAATAAATCTCTTGCTTCCTGGCCGGTTCTTCCTTTTTGTTTAACGTAATTTGCTGCATAACTAAGGATCTTCTCTCTATGTGAAGTTAAAGAAGTACCTGCCATTTGTGTTGGTTCATCACCTATAGCTATACCTTCCGCAACCATTTGGGGAATCCTAGATGTCTTACGCCCTATAAAGGCTTCTGATTTATCTTTGGCAATGGCAAGTACCATATTTAAAACTTCATCTGCTTGTGCGTCTGGGGCATATATGACAATACCGTCACCCCTCAATCCGTCCATGCTTTTCCCTTTTCGTCTTACTAAATGGGCTTGTGCAAATTCTGATGCACGTTGGAACATTTTTAATTGAATCGGCAGACCAGCTTCATTTGCAGCTTGTAGCACTTGCTCGAAAATCTCTGGTACAGCCACCACGTCAGGATTAAGATATATTCTTTTACCAAGTTCTTGATCTTGCTTAGATATTTTTTCTCTTACTCTTGTATCTGAATAAGCCATAATAAACGTACCTGCTATCTGTCTTTGTACTTTTATATTTGGTCGAAAATCTTCTGCGTGCTTACCTTCGGCATTAAGGGGGTCACGGCCATCAATTTCAAGTCCCGTATATTCGACAGCAGATACTGGGAACATTTTAGATTTTCCCTCACTCCATTCTACTATTTCATCTGCAACTCCACCCGCTTCGTCTTTAAGTTTTTGTATAAATCTGTCTTTAGCATCTTTAATGGTAGCCGTTCTATCTTGATACTTTGCTTCGTCTGGGTTCTTTGCAACAACTATTTTTAGGTTTCTTGTTATCATTTCAGTAGTTGATAAATATAAACCTGCTATTGCTTCAGGGTCTGCGATAATTGCATCATCTCTATCTGTAGATTCTACTTTATCTAAATAACCCTTAATGCCTACCTGTTCGCTACCCACGGTTAGATTATCTTGTAAGCAACCGTCAACAAAAGAATCAGAAAACTTTTTCTCTGTAGTCTGAGCTTCTTCAAATGTATTAAATCTAATTTTAAGTTCTGGGGCAGTAACAACACTTCCTGCAAGAAGTGATGGATCGACTATTCCAGATTGTGTAGGTGCTGTTTCTGACATGTTTTTTATATTAATTTTACCTATATAAATTAGCACAATATTGCTGTTTTGTCTAGTTTGTATTTCTACCGTCATAGTTAATCTGCTGCAATTTATCCTATGTCTTCAATCTCATGCGGCATAGTCAGCTAGCAACCATACCATTCGCTCTATCCTTTGATATGCCAGAACGTGATAGAAGAACTAGAGACTACTTGCCTGATTATATACAAGAATTACAGACTACAGTAGGTGGTGAGTGGTAGGATAATCTTGGCTTAATTACCAATGTAGGCTTCTAATGCTGGTTGTATGGTCGTAACATGTGAACCACCATATACAACAAAAGGACTTTTACCATCACGGTATGTTTCTAGGATACGATGGAAAATAGTTCTGTCACGCATTTCCATACTAAATTTAGCAACCTCATTAATTCTATTTTCACCATTCCAATTAAGTTTATCCATACAGATCTGACCAATTACATCTACATTAAATTCTGGATTTATAATTATATTATCTCCATCAAAGACAAATAAGTCTTTATTGTCTAGTGCTGGTCGATATAATTCATTTAGTGAAGGTAGTAATGTCTCGACTTTTTTAGCTAGCTCAGTTTTAATCTCATCTAGTCTACCTTCAGCGACTATTGCTTGTTTTTCGGCTTCTGTATAATCAGTAAATCCCTCAATCCCCAATTCGGTAGCCTGGTGATTAATATAGCCCGCAATAAAGTCAGGTTCACCACTAGACATTTGAGTCTCTAGGCCCACAGCAACTCTAAACGCTAATAATTCTTCGCGTTTAATACCTAGTCTTTCCATTACACTTATCATTTCTAGAGTAGATGGCTCGCCAGAAATAGCTGGCACATTTTCCTTACTAGCTAAATGTTGAACTAAACCTGAATCTGCGGCTTTTTGGATAGCCTCATTAAGATCTTCTACTAACCTTTCGTACCCTTCATATATGACTACTCGGTCTTCTGGTTTTGTTTTGGCTAAATATTCTTCAAAAGCTTTTTGAGTATCTGCCATGCTCTCAGCTTCTGGATTATATTCATGTCCAGAGATGGCCTTGCCTGTTTCAGGATCAACATTTACAGATGCAACCAATGTCATAGAGTGATCTGGTCGACCAAGCTCTACTACTTTAATCTTTCCATCCTTGATTCGTTCTTGATTAGATTGCTCATATTCGGTGCTACCAATAGGTGTATATTGCTCCCACGAATCTTCTTCTTTTTGAGCTTCAATCTTTATTGATTCACGTGCTTCCTCGTCTCTTTGTGGTATTTGACTAGCCTCTTGTTCGGGTTGTATTGATGCAACCTCTTCTTCATAAGCCACATCAAACCTGTCTAAAATATCCTCAGTTGAACCATCATTACCAACATTTTTATTCCACCAAGGTTCATCAATCTCTGGACCAGTAATTTGTTGCACTCTAATAACAGCATCGTTAATATCACCTCTATATAACTCAGCACTTTTGGCTACGTCTGGTTGTTTGGGTTGCGGCAATGTTTCTGTAATCATATTTTTGTTTTATTTATACATATATACATTAGCATAATTTTACTCTTTTGTCGAGTATATATTTCCTGCCCTTATCTATATCTGTTACAATTTAGATTATGTCTAAAAGTCTCGAAATCGGCATTATTGGCCTGCCGAATGTCGGCAAGTCCACCCTTTTTAATGCTCTTACTAACAATAATATTTTGGCAGCAAATTATCCATTCGCGACCATTGAACCCAATACGGGTATTGTCCCTATTGATGATGCACGCCTAAACAAACTAGCTGTTCTTTATGATACAAAAAAAATCGTACCTGCAACAGTCACTTTTACGGATATCGCAGGGCTCGTTGAAGGCGCAAGCAAGGGTGAAGGGCTTGGTAACCAGTTTTTATCCCACATTAGAGAATGTACGGCACTCGTTCAGGTTGTCCGGGATTTTGCAGACAGTAATGTTCTGCATGTCGAAAATGAGCTACACCCTTCAAAAGATATAGATGTCATCAACACAGAGCTTGTTCTTGCCGATCTTCAAACCATCGATAAAGTACTTCCGCGTCTCGAAAAAGAAGCCCGTAGCGATAAAACAATTGCCTCCTTTGTAACCCTGCTTGGAAATGCTAGAAAACATTTAGACGATGGCAATCCCCTCTTTAGCGATGAAACTCTTCGAAAAGAAGTATCTGAATACAAGCAGCTACAGCTGCTTACGGCCAAGCCAATTATCTATCTTTTTAACGTTGATGAGGCGACACTGAAAAACGAAGAAAAAAAGCAGCAGCTCGAAAACATCGTGCACCCAAGCGAAGCCTTATTTGTGAATGCCAAGCTTGAAGATGAGCTACGGCAGCTTGACGGACCCGACCGAATTGAAATGCTTGAGGAGTATGGCATTAAAGAGTCTGGTCTTGTACAGCTCATAAAAAGTGCCTACAAAACATTAGGCCTGCAAAGTTATTTAACAGCTGGGGTACAGGAAGTTCGAGCATGGACTATTCATGCTGGTGATACCGCTCCACAGGCTGCTGGCGTTATCCATGGCGACTTTGAAAAAGGCTTCATTGCTGCTGAAATCGTTGATTACAACGATCTTATAGAAGCTGGATCACTTACGAAAGCTCGAAGTGCAGGTAAGGTTCGCACTGAGGGTAAAACCTACACTATGAAACCAAACGACGTTGTCGAGTTTCGTTTTAACGTCTAGCCTACACCTTTTTAAGCAAGTAAAAACGCTCTTTATTACCTTTAGCCCCTGCTATTTTTGAATCAGCTTTTTTGAGCACCACAAATTGTCTCTTAACCCAGATTTCAAAATCTTTGAGAATCGCTCGCCTGAGCGAATCATTTTTAACGACACCACTATGTCGTCCTTCTGAACCTGCTTCAAATTGAGGCTTACACATCGCAGCTATAACGGTTTTTGTATTCACAAGTTTTACAACTGCCGGCAGAATTTCTCGGAGTGAAATAAATGAGACATCTATCACTACAACATCTATCGCCTGATCTGTTATGAAGTCACGAATGTCTGTTTTTTCGTGTAGCTCAATTTTTTCATTATTACGAAGTGAGGGGTGAAGCTGATCTGACCCAACATCGACAGCAATAACCTTCTTGGCTCCATTTTTAAGGGCAAAGTCGGTAAAACCACCAGTACTACTACCTACGTCAAGCACCACTTTATTCTTAAAAGAAAGGTCTAAATCCTTTGCGACACTTTCAAGCTTAAGCCCTGCTCGGGAGACGTATTGTTCTTTTTGCTTTAATTCAATCGATGCTTCCGCACCAACAAAAAAACCAGGCTTAGTTACTGGCTTTTTATTCACCAAAACTAACCCTAGTTTAATATAACTTTCAGCTTGTGATCGTGTGCTGACCATTGATCGCTTCAAAAGCTCATGATCAAGCCGGTACTTAGTCACGTTAGTCTTTCTTGCGTTCTCTATAGGTGCCGTCTTCAGTACTTACGCTGATGATATCACCCTGCTTAATAAACGCTGGCACCTTAACGGTAATACCCGTTTCAAGCACGGCATCTTTTTGAATACTGCTTGAAGTATCACCTTTTACTGCGTCTTCAGAATACGTTACTTCAAGATAGACATTTTTAGGAAGTTCAATATTAATCACAACTCCATTGTAGAGCTGGGCCTTAATCTCATCGCCTTCCTTCAAATAGCCCGCGTTCTCCTCAACGATTTCACTCGATAATTCAATCTGCTCATAGCTGTCGTTATCCATGAAATAGAAAGTGGTTCCATCGTTATAGAGATATTGAATCGTTGAATAGTTAACATCTGCGGGTTGGATGTCTTCACTTCCCTTAAATGTTTTATCAAGGACCTTGCCGTCTATCAAACTCTTGATACGGACATTGACAATAGAGCCACCACGCCCCATCACTTTTTGGCCATACGCAAGCACCCTATACGGAACGTCGTCTAGTTGGAATATAGTGCCTTTTTTTAAATCTGTTATACCAAAAGCCATAGCTTTTTCTCACTTTACTTTAAAAGATGTTTTGTTCGTCTTCTATCCGTGTGAAACGAATGGAAGTAGCGCGATATGACGAGCTCGTTTGATCGCCTTTGCAAGTCTTCGTTGTTGCATTTCAGTTAAACCAGTTCGCTTACGAACTTCGATTTGACCAAATTGGTTAACAAAACGTTGAAGAGTCTTAAAGTCTTTGTAATCAAAATATACTGCGCCAGTAACTTGTTTGTGCTTGTTCTTTGCCATATGAATAGTTCCTTTCTAAAATGGAATCTCGGAGAGATCGATTGGCTCGTCAGAGATGTCATCGATGACAACATCTTTATCGGAAGCTTTTTTAGTAGTGCTTGTAGGAGTTGATGGTGCCGATGACTCATCTCCACCTTCACCTCTTCCGCCTAAGAATGTAACGTCTTGAGCTACAACCTCAACCTTACTACGCTTTTGACCATCTTGTTCCCAGCTTCTGCTCTGCAAACGTCCGCTCACAAGAACGGGTCGCCCCTTGGTGACGTACTGATGAACTCGTTCACCAACTGGGCCCCAAGCTGACACGTCAACATAATCAGTTGCTTCTTGCCAATTACCATCAGATCCTTTGTAAGATCGATTAAGGGCAAGACTGAAACTACAGACATTTTGACCATTAGGCGTTGCTCTTAGTTCTGGATCCCTTGTTAGGTTTCCCATAAGTACTACTTGATTAAAGCTTCGTGCCATCTTATTCTCCCCTCTTAAATTCCCTGTTATTCGTTATCTTCTTCTTTTTCTTCTTTTTGTTCAACCCTATTTGCCTGCTTCTTAGCTCGTGCTATCTTGAAAGCTTCCGCTTTTTTGATGGCCTTGATGTCAGGCTTGGTAATAAGGAACCGTACCACTTCATCAGTGATGTTAAGGGTAGATTCAACTTTTCTTACACCTTCAGCTGGCAAATCAACCGTATAAAAAACATATACTGCATGATCATGCCCTTTGATTGTGTAGGCAAGTTTTCTTTTACCCCAATTGTCCTCAGCTACTACTTTTCCGCCATTATCGGTGAAAATTTTAGTAACTTTTTGTGCTGACTTATCAAGATCTATTTCAAGATCAGGATGATAGAGCACTGCAATCTCGTATTGTTGCATGTAAGTCCCTTCCTTCGGATCTGGCTACCTCTTTTAAAAATGGTAACCTGAAGTTAATTGATAATGATGTAATTTTATCCTATTTACCCCTATAAGTCAAGGGAAGGATTGTCTTTGCTAGGTAATAAGTTCGTCACGCGGATCGTCAGAAACTACTTCATTTATTTCTTCATTTGAACTACGAAAAACTTCTTCTACATTTCGTACAAGCACTTCTCTTGGTCTTGCGCCATCGGCAGGACCAACTACGCCACGCTCTTCCATCTCATCAATAATTCGACTGGCTCTTCCATAACCGATTCTAAGCCGACGTTGCAATAAACTAGTACTCGCTTTTCCGCTTTCTACTACGACGCTAACGGCGTCTTTCCACATATCATCGTCTGCTTCACTCGCCCCATGATCAACAACTACGCCACCCTTACCATTAAGCTGGACTGGCATACTAACGACTTCATCGTCGTATTGAGGATCTCGTTGGGCTCGAAGAAAATCGGTAACCTTATCAATCTCTTCTTTATCTATGAGCGCACCCTGTACTCGAATAGGCTTACCCATATCACTCGTCATAAATAACATATCACCCATACCCAGTAACTTATCCGCCCCTTGTTGATCGATAATCGTTTTCGAGTCAACATAGCTTACAACAGTAAAAGCAATGCGAGCCGGCACATTAGCCTTAATTAAACCAGTAATAACATCAACACTTGGGCGTTGCGTCGCAAGGACGAGATGGATTCCTGCGGCACGTGCCTTTTGGGCAATGCGAACGATAAGACTTTCTACGTCCCTCGCCGCAACCATCATAAGATCTGCTAATTCATCAATAACAATAACAATGTATGGCATGCCCTCTTCTTTTTTGAAATCATTATATTCAGCAATATTTCGCATGCCATCGGCTGCAAATGCACGAAGTCGTCGCTCCATCTCAGCTACCGCCCATTTGAGTGCGCTTATGGTCTTTTCTGGCTCGGTAATAACTGGCGTAAGCAAATGCGGTATAGCATTATATGGTGTTAATTCAACCTGCTTAGGGTCGACTAAAATAAGTTTCAAATCTGATGGGCTATTTCTGTACAGTAGTGACGTTAATAACGTATTAATCATGACTGATTTACCTGATCCAGTTTGGCCTGCAATCAAAAGATGGGGCATCTTATCGAGTGACCCAATAACAGGATTTCCAGAAATATCCTTACCTACGGCAAACGGTAAATGAGATTTTACTTCAGACCATTCCTTCGATCCAACAATACTTGCAACGCGGACTGTTGCTGCTTTATAGTTCGGTACTTCGATGCCAACCGCACGCTTACCAGGAATTGGCGCCTCAATACGGATTGCTTCAGCTGCAAGCTCGTAGGCAATATTTGTCTCATAAGATGCAATTTTACTGAGCTTTTGGCCCGATGATGGTTTCATGGTGTACTGTGTGACGCGTGGCCCTATATTCGCCCCCTCCATTTCAACCTTTATGCCGAATTCTCCGAGTGTAGACTTAATCATTTCGGCGTTCGCTCCAACGTCTCCAGGATCTGCTTTGTCTTGCTTTTGATTAAGTAAATTTATACCTGGGAATTTCCAATCAGGATCGCTTGCTGCTGTAAGCGCAGCATGATCCTCAATGCCAGTTAATTTTGATGCACTATTTTTAAGAGAACTAAGTCTTGGAGCTGGTTTACCTTCTTCACTATGGTGAACAACTGGCACTCCTTCATGCATCTGGAATGATGGTTCTTTCTCTTTATTTTTGAGTTCGGATAAGTCGGTATCGCTGTTTTCTTTCTTTCGCATAAACTTTTTAAGCATTTTGAACACCTGTTTTGGAGTGAGTCCAACGAAATACATACCTGCTATCGCCGTTATAACGGCGCTTACAATAAAAGCGGTAATACTGTTTAAAAATAGGTGTAGGCTCTTTGAGACTATGCTGCCAAACGCTCCGCCATAGTTTCCTTTTACCGACGAATTAGCTCCATTGTCTCCAGCTGGTATCTGTAACATTGCCGCTAGCCCAAGTAGAAGGACTAAACCGCTCACTAATTTACTTTTAGGGACTATGTTTTCTTTATCTCGTATTTTGAAATAGGCGATAAGGATCATCACAAATGGAAGAACTAGCGCTACCCAACCAATACACCAGCTCGTTAGCTTATACAGTTCTTCTGGAAGTGCTCCACCCCAATGAAAGCCACCAATAAGAAGGAAAAAGGCTAAAACAATAAGAATGAAAGCGTTTACTTGTCTCCAAAAACTTTTCAATGCAGCGCTTTTTTCTACATCCGCTTTCTTATCTTTCTTTTTTACTTGTTTTTTCTTCTTTGGCATATGCTTTTTATTCTACCCTATTTTCTTTATTTTTTTATGTATAAACAGATGCATACATTCGACTATTACGATGTATATTATACCACAGAAAGTCTAAAAAGTCTATTCTGTTTTAGATTCTTGATTGAGAAGCTGTTGTCTCATTTGAGCAAAACGTTTCGCCTGCTCAGTCGCATCCTCGCGCTGACCAACCCCGTTTTGTGAAGCATTCACATTCATGGATGTTCGATTCGGGCGGTTATCTGGTGTTGCACCATTTTTACCTACAATGTTAATAACGGGTATCACAATCGGTGATCGCTGGGTTTTTTCAAATAGAAAATGCGTGACATGCTCTTTTATCTCTTGCTTGAATCTATCGAGTTCTACACGCTTAAAGCGTTGCTGTATGGCTCGTCGTAGCTCATTTCTAAGATCATTCATGAGTTCTTCATTATCTCGTATATAGATAAATCCTCGGCTAATGATATCGGGGCTAGTAAGACTAGCGCCTGATTTCCTGTCTATAGTAAGCACAACAGCAACAATACCATCTTGTGCCATCATAATCCGATCCTTCACTACGATGCCACTTACAATTGTGCCAGTTTGGTCAACTAAAAGACTACCGTGTGGAACTTGGCCACCATTTTCAAAACCTTCTTTTGAAAAATAATAGCTATCACCATTTTCAGCTAGAATTACGTTATCTCTTGCAATGCCTTCTTCGATAGCAAGTTGTCCGTGATATCTTCGTCGCAGCGCTCCACCGTGTACTGGCATCAGATATTTTGGTCGAACTAGATTAATCATTTCCCGAAGTTCTTCGCGTCTGGCATGTCCAGAAACGTGCAGTGGACCACAGCCATCTAACTCATGGGTTGGGTGACGGAATAGGTGAACACCTTTTCTACTAAGTCGATTACTGATTGCATCATAACTTACTTCGTTACCAGGGATTGGTGATGAACTAATAAGTACCGTGTCGCCTTCATTAAGGTTGATGAATTTGTGATCACCTTCACTCATCCTTGCTAGTGCTGCATTCGCTTCACCCTGGCCGCCAGTACACATAACGAGTACTTTTCCGCCAGCAATCGTTGCTGCTTGTTGCATTGATACGATTGTTCCTTTAGGAACTTTCAATATTCCCTGCCGCACCGCAATTTCGGCATATGCAAGCATACTGCGGCCATCAAGCGCCACTTTACGACCTGCGGCAACTGCCGCATCGATAATCATTTGTGTTCGGTTCATATTGCTTGAAAAAACTGCAACAAAGATTCGGCCTGAGGCTTGTGTAATTACATCATGGAAGCTCTTTTGAAGTGTATGCTCGGTCGGAGTTCGTCCTTCTGCATCAGAATAGCTACTCTCACTCATAAGTAGCATCACACCTTGATCACCAAGCTCTTTAAGCCGAGCAATATCGGTTGTAAGGTTATCAAGTGGTTCTGGATCAAGACGGAAATCTCCGGTTGCAATGATTCGTCCAACCGGAGTATCAATACAAACCGCCGTTGGATCAGGAATTGAGTGCGTTACCCTGATAAACTCAACGAAGAATTCACCAATTGCTAGTCTTTCGTGATTATCAATATTGACGGTAACAAGTTCTGGAGTAAAGTTTTTATCTGCCGTTTCATCATCAAACGTTTTTTCAACCATACCAATAGTAAATCGTGAACCAAAAATTGGTGCTGGATATTTTGGCACTATGTGCCTGAGACCACCAATGTGGTCAAGGTGTCCGTGTGTAATGACGTAACCGCGGATCTTATTTTTGATTGTTTCAAGATATGCAACGTCATTAATTTCATAGTTAACTCCCGGAAGATCAACCCCAAGGTTATTGCCGCAATCAAGAATAATAGCTTGGTTACGATATTCAATAATTGTCATGTTCTTTTCACCGACATCTTCAAGTCCGCCCAGGATTGTTACCTTAAGCTTATCGAATTCATCCTTGATGACATTAGCTCGTTTTCTTGTTTTTTGGTTAGCGTCAGAATACTGGCTAATCATTCGATTAGCGTCGTCTTGATTTCTTTTGTGGGCCCGAATTGCGGCACCACGGGATACTGCTCTAGCTGGTGCCTTTGGGCTTCCAGTTTGATCCTTACGCCCGCCAGCATTCATTGGCTTTCTCGGAAGTTTGGTTCGGTTATTTTGTTCGTTCATATAGTAATTCTCCTACTTTTCTTTTCTAATTAATGCGAGTATTTCTGGGATTTTTTCAAAATCTTTTTTCATCTTCTCGCGTAATGTTCTGTTATATATACCTGCTGCCGGGTGATACAGAGGAAGTATATTTTCCTGTTTTACTCTAAAGAGTAATCCGTGGGCTTCACCGATGATGGCGTTAGGTAAAAAGCACTGCATGCTATGTCTTCCTAGTGTAATGACAAGAAGCGGTGCTATAGTGGCAATTTGTTGTTTTAGATAGGGTAAAAACTGATCTTTCTCGGATTGTAGCGGATCTCGATTATTGGGGGGACGGTATTTTACGATATTTGTTATATACACATCTTCCCTGTTGAGAGAAATACTGGATAGCATTTCGTCGAGCAATCGGCCACTGGCTCCTACAAAAGGCATACCTGTTTCGTCTTCCTTTTTTCCGGGCGCTTCTCCTATTATAAGAATCTCTGTATTTACATTTCCATATCCAAAAACAAGGTGCTTGGCTGTCTTGGCCAAATCTGGGCAGACATTACTCTTTTCAATGTCTGCCCTAATTTGTTCAAGTTGCTCCTTTTTTTCGAGGGGCATAACGAACTAATTACTTTGCCTTTTTGATGCTTAGGTTTAGCCGACCTTTTTCATCAATTGCCATGAGCTTAACAGTAACTTTTTCACCTTCTTTGAGAACCTCGGAAGGATGACCGATTCGCTGTTCAGCAATTTCACTAACGTGCACCATGCCATCAATACCAGGCATAATGTTTACGAATGCACCAAAGTCCATAATCTTAACGACGGTACCTTCATACACCGTGCCTACTTCAGGTTCTTCCGTTAATTGCTCTATCCATTTCTTGGTCGCTTCAATACTTGCTTGGTCAGGGCTAGCAATAAAGACAGTGCCATCATCCTTGATATCTATATCAGCACCAGTTTCAGCGATAATTTTATTGATCATTTCGCCGCCCTTACCGATAACGTCGCGAATTTTGTCAGGATTAATCTTTATACTCTCAACTCGAGGCGCATACGGACTCAATGACTTGCGTGGTGTGTCGATTACTGAAAGCATGTGCTTTAGAATGTGTTTTCGGCCTTCTTTAGCTTGCTCTAGTGTTGAAGCGAGAATTTCAGGTTTAAGACCATGTACTTTCATATCCATTTGAAGTGCGGTAATGCCCTTCTCGGTTCCAGTCACTTTAAAGTCCATATCACCCGCAAAGTCTTCAGCGTCAGCAATATCACTCAAAATATATGGTGTATCTTTTTCAAGCATAAGGCCCATTGCGATACCGCTAACGGGTGCCTTCAAGGGCACACCGGCATCCATAAGGGCGAGCGTGCTACTACAGGTAGCCGCCATACTCGTAGAGCCATTTTGACTCATAATTTCAGTAACGCTACGAATAGCATACGGAAAGGTGACTTCGTCAGGTAGAACAGCAGCAAGCGCACGTTCAGCAAGGTAGCCGTGACCAATTTCACGTCGGCCAGGACCGCTTAATCGTCGTACTTCACCAACTGTATAGCCAGGTGCATTGTAATGATGCATGTATCGACGTTCACCATCTCTTTCCATCGTATCTACGATTTGTGAATAGCTAAGGGGTGCTAACGTTACAATATTAAGCGCCTGTGTCATGCCACGGGTAAATATACTTGACCCATGAACCCTTGGAAGCACGCCTACTTCACTGCTTAAAGTTCGAATTTCAGTCAGCTTGCGTCCATCAGGTCGAATACCATCTTTTATGATCCCGGCACGCACATCTTTATGCACAGCAAGTTCAAAGGCTTCATCATATTTGGATCGCAATTCTTTGTATACCTCTTCACCGTGTTTTGCCTCAAGCACCTCGTGAAAGTCAGCTCGAAGAGATTTTACGAGTTCGTTTCGCTCTGGATATACGGCGCGAAGTTTATGCCCAAGTTTACCGTCAACCCATTCGTCGACTTCTTTTTGAATTTCTTCTTTAGGAAGATCAAGCTCATACTCTTGCATTACAACCTTAACTTTTTTGACAAGTTCTTTTTGGATGGCAATAGCGGGTTGCATTTCTTTAAACGCCCAGGCAATTGCTTTTGCGATAACTTCTTCCGAGACTTCACTTGCACCAGCTTCAACCATCATGACGCCGTCTTGTGTAGCAGCTACAACGAGATCGAGATCTCCATTATCGTATTGTTCGTTTGTCATAAACGCAGCAAAAGTGCCGTCTTCATTAAGGCCTACACGAAGTGCAGCTACCGGACCGTCAAATGGCGCTCCGGTTAAACTAAAGGCTGCGCTCATTGCAATCATTGCGATAACATCAGGTCGAAAAGTAGGATCAAGCGAAAGAACAGTTGCAACACCTTGTACTTCGTGTCGATAACCTTTTGGCCAGAGTGGACGAATTGGACGATCTATCAAGCGTCCAATTAAGATAGCATCATCACTGGGGCGACCTTCTCTTTTAATAAAACGTGAGCCGCTAATTTTGCCAGCCGCATACATTTTTTCTTCGTAATCGATACTAAGCGGAAAATAATCCATTCCGGTTAATCGATGCTGGCTCACCATCGCGCTACCAAGCACTACAGTTTCGCCATACGTAACTAAAACAGAGGCAGTAGTTCTAAAACCTAATCGATTAATTTCAAGACTAAGCTTGCGACCAAACAATTCTGTCTCAACAGTTGTTATTTTTTTTCCAAATGGGTTAATGATATCGCTCATAAATGCAATAATCCTTTCTTTTCATCAAAGTGACAGGGTTCAGATATACCCTTGTATAGCTGTGCTCTATCACCTTAATGATTACTATTAAATTATACTATTTTTAATAAAATTATTAAACGACTAAAAGATAAAAACTACCGGCGAATGCCTAGTTTTGCAATAATATCAAGGTAGCCCTGAGGATCTTTGCTTGCTAGGTACTGTAAAGCGCGTCGTCTTTTACCAACGAGTTGTAGAAGGCCACGTCGAGCCATATTGTCATGCTTGTTTGCTTTAAGATGTTCGGTAATCTCAGAAATACGTGCAGTCATGATAGTTGCTTGCACTTGAGGAGAACCAGTATCTGTTTTACTAGTCTGGTGTTGCTTAATTAGGTCTGCTTTTTTAGCTGTTGAAATCATACAGGTGTGTATTGTACCAGAAAAGTACTCACCTTTCAAGAGAAATTAGCGACTGATTAATTTTTGAGTAAGAAAGATCATCGAGAACCATCGCATCAGTAACCGAAAAATCGCCAATTTGCGTTCTTCTAAGATCGGACATGTAAGCTCCGCACCCAAGCTCTTTACCAATATCTTCGACTAGAGTTCGTATGTAAGTGCCACTTCCCACATGGCTTTCAAAAGTTACAAATGGATAGTCGTAAGCTTTGAATGAATTACTAAAAATAGTAGCCTTTCGGGATTTCATACTAACTTCCTTGCCTTCTCTGGCGAGATCATAAGCCCTCCTGCCATTTACTTTAATAGCACTATAGATGGGTGGAATCTGATCTATCTCCCCTTCAAATCTTTTAAGGGCTAGTAGAATTTCGTCCTCAGTAGGCTGAATATCCAAAATGTTGCTAAGCACTCCTTCTTTGTCGCCCGTCGAAGATGTTTGCCCAAGTTTCATCGTAACCGAGTAGACTTTATCTTTAAGCAGCAACTCGGGAATTCTTTTTGTGTACGATCCAATTGCAAGTACTAAGAGTCCGGTCGCGGCAGGATCAAGCGTGCCAGAATGGCCCACTTTAAGTTTTTTTACATTTAATGCAGCCTTTAAACAACCTCTCACTCGAGAGACAACGCCAAAACTTGAGATATTCTCTGGTTTATCTACCAAAAGTAGTCCTTCTATCATTTTGCAATTGTACAATACATGTATGAAGAAAAAAGTTTTTATAGGTATTTTTGCTCATCCTGATGATGAATCGTTTGGCCCGTCAGGAACATTAGCACTGCAAATAAGAGACGGAGCGGACGTCTATTTAATACTTGCTACAGATGGTAGTGGTGGTAATAACCCAGACAAGCATACGTCGCTCGGTGCGGTCAGATTAAAAGAATGGCAAGCCGCCGGTACGCTACTTGGCGTGAAGCAGCAGTTCCATTTGAATTATGAAGATGGCAAATTATCGAATGATCAGTTCGTAGAAATAGCAGGTAAGGTTGAAAGCATAGTGGCAGCTATTTGCATAAATGAACCAGAGTGTGAAATAACGCTCATATCAATGGATCAAAATGGAATTTCGGGGCATATCGACCATATCGTCATGAGCTTTGTTAGCTGTTTTGTCTATGTGAAACTTGCGGAACAATATCCCCAGATAAAACAACTATGGCTCGCTTGTATACCAGAAAATATGCTTCCAACTCCTGATACCAGTTTTGTGTACCGATCAAAGGGACGATCTCCGAGTGAAATTGATCTAAGCGTAGACATATCTTCTGTTTTTGAACTGAAAAAGAAAATTATGAGAGCCCACGCGTCTCAGCGCGATGATGCTGAAATGATAATTCAAAGAATGGAAAGCCTACCTTCAAAAACCGAAAACTTTTACTTTTTTAAACCACATTAAAGTTGCTGATTCGGGAGAGGCAATGGTGGTGGCACCATAGGTGGTGCATTTTGTTCAGTTGAGGAATTATCTATCTGATCTGTCGGATGAGGAATCTCATCTAAAATTTGTGCTCCGATATTTTGAAGTGGAACAAGTGGTTGAGCCGGCTGTGAAGGCACTACCGAGTTAACGGCATCAATCACTGCTTGCCGTGCCACTTCGGGATTCATAGATTGCTGAAGGGTTGCATCAGCATTTCCTCCTACAATACCTGGGGCGGTGCTCGGAAGCGTACCCGAAAGAGGGTCTATGCTAGAATCAAGAGCCTCGGGAACCGTATTTGCTGTTAACGTTCCTCCGCTCATTGGCGCCTGCTCTACATATTTAGTGAAAATTTCTGGGCTTGGGTGTGCTGGAGGTTGAATAGTCTTATCGTGATGATCGGGCATATTTTGTGCCTGCGCCAAAGGAACATCCCCGCTGGCTTGATCCTCCGCGCTCACAAAATTACCTTGCTCATCGATATTGATTTGATCAAGTCGGTTTTTATCAGCTAATGCCTGCGCATCAGATTGCATAGGCGCTGGCATCATAAATTGCTGTGTTGGTGGCGGAGTCGGAGGTGGAGTTGGTGGTAGAACCGGAGTAATAATAGAAGCCTCCTCAGGGGGCTGTACTTCAGTTTTTACCTCGGGTAGCGCAAGGAGCCCTTCTTCATCAGGTTTAGGTAAATCGGTCGGTGTTTCTTCTTCTCCCTCACTTAATTCGGTAGATATAAGCTGTTGGTTAGCTCCTGCACTCATTAAAATGGCACTCAAGTTCATCACCTGCGGCGTTGTTTTTTCGTTACTAAATCGTTCTGTTTCTGCAACAATTCCCGTTAAAAAGGCAGTAGCTATTTGTGAGTCGAGCAGATTTGAACCAAAAGAATCAGCTATACTCGCTACCATTTCACTAAGACTTGAGGCTTTTTCGTCTTGCCAATTGATACTTCCCGTATCAATAGCAAGTTTTCCAGCCATAAAACCAATAAGAGTTGCGTCATGTAAAATTCTGCTTTGTGTCATGACTGCATTATCTAAATGTTCTTTTTGATCTACTCCGAGTGCAAGTACTGCATCAACATTAAAATCACCTTCACCAAACACGAGATCAGCACTAGATAAGCTTGTCTTATAAGGAGTGATGAATATCTTCACTACGTTGTCTTCAACCTTATAACGAAGCTTATCAGCTTTAGATTTATCCAGTGAAATAATAAAGTCTCGTAAACTATCTGTATTTTTCTCAAAGGTTTCTTCTGGTTTTAAAAATTCGATCGTAGAAGGCATCTGACCACTGAATACTGCAGTTGCACTTTTACCTGCCTTGGTAAGCAAAAGGGCGGCTCCAATTGCCGCAGAAAGTTGGTCAACCGAAGGATTGCTACTTACTGTTATAAGTATATTTTGTGCGCTCTTTAGGCGATCAATTGCTTGGGTTTTAGAGGTAGTATCCATTACTTGTTTTTATTTTTTTACTTGTACTTCCAAACGATACCATAAAAGCAATAGCATTACAATAGATATGATTGCAAAATTTACTTCTTTAGGCTATAATTGCAAATTGATGAAAATAATAGTTGCAGTTGCAAGCATAAAGAGATAAAGGAATTATTAATGCCAATCATTCAATCAGCAAAAAAGAGAGTTAAAGTTGCAGCTAAAGCGGCCGCACGAAACTCAAAAACTAAGCGAGCACTTCGTGAGGCAATGAAAGAATTACAAACTGCCCTAGCTAGTGGAAAAACTGCTGAAATTACGGCAGCACATGTAAAAGCTACCAGTGCAGTCGATACAGCTGCAAAGAAAAATGTTATTCACAAGAATAAAGCTGCTCGCAAAAAAAGCCAACTTGCTAAAATGGTAAAAATCGCTGGTGCAAAACCAGAAGCAAAAAAGACTGTTAAAAAAGTTACCACCCCTTCTAAAAAAACAACAAAGCCGGTAGCTAAAAAAGCAGCAAAACCTACTGCAAAGAAAACAACCAAACCAACAGCTAAGAAATAATCATCTAGCAAAAGAAACAAGCAAGTTCCGTATTGCATCGTCATGATCAACGGAACTTGTTTTTATTTTTTTATCGACTTCTATTGTTTTATCTATATAAGCAATTAATATTGTGCGATTAATAGAACGAAGGCTTGTTTGATTTTTTTGAATCGAATAAGGTTTTAGTTTTGTTTTAGATGCAATTTCATCGACTGAAAGCCCAGATCCTGCTTGTGTGAGGGCCAGATTATGCAATTGCCAGATAATCATTCCGAGAATAGCGAGTGGTTCAGTGCCCTGCATCTTTTGCTCTTCATAATAATTCAACATCCTAGTGAGATTGCCACTGAGGGCTGCGTCCAGCATTGCGAAGATCAGACTGTGAGGGGTGAAATCAACAAGCTGTTCGATACTTTCTTTTGTTATATCACTACTAAAAAGTGCTAATTTATCAATTTCATGTGCTACCTGCAGTTGATTGCGTCCTATTCTATCAACAAGAAATAGGGCGTTGGTTGCGCTCAAAGTTGCTCCAGAATTTTTTGCATAATTTTGCGCCCATTGGGCTAATAAACGCTCGTCGAGCTCTTTACTATTTGAAAATGTTGAGTGTTTTTTTAAATAATTATGTAGCGCTGACTTACTATCAAAATTATTCTCTACAAGCACCAGATCGGTTGTCGATGCAGTCATTTCCAGTAGGCTTACTATTTTTTCAGACAATGTTTTATTAGCACCAAGTTGATTTATAATTACCATTTTCTTTTCTGTTAGAAATGGAGCGGTGCTGAGGGCGTCTATTAGAACCTCTTTAGTCATTTCTTCACCGTTAAAATGATCAATTGCAAGCGCGGTATAGCGCTTTTCAAATTCAGCAATAAGCTTTTTTATTTGCTCATCTTTTAAGAATTTATTAGTACCAAAATATGAATAAATCATTTTATTTTTTCCTTATAGAGTTTTTGGCAATACTTACAAACATGCGTACCCCTCCCTGCAACTCGTAATTTTATTATCTCATGCTGGCAAACCGGACAAGGCATATTTTCTTTTCTGAAAACTTTTGCAAAATCTATATAGCTCCCCCTTTTACCTTCAGCATTCACATAATTGCGATCAGTTGATCCACCTTTTTCAATACTAAAAAGAAGTATCTCTTTTATAGCACTATGCAGGAGGCGCAATTTAGCCTGAGGTACACACTTAACGATACTTTGGGGATGGATTTTTGCAGCAAACAGACTTTCATCAGCATAAATATTACCTATCCCAGCTAAAACTGTTTGATCGAGTAGTGCAGCTTTGATAGTAGTATTTTGGCGCCTTTTTAATTGTGCTATGAATCGATCATATGTGAAACTATCTTCAAGAGGCTCAGGCCCCAGTTTCATCATGAACGGCTCTTGAGAAATAATGGCCGTAGGTAGTAGTCGAGCCCAGCCAAATTTTCTTTGATCGTTAAAAAAAAGTACGCCGCCTTGAGCAAATTTTAATGTTACTCTCGTGGATTTATCAGGAAGTTCACCAATCAAACTATCATTTGGATGCCCTGCTCCAAATGATTCTTCTCCTCTATAGACAAGTTGACCGGTCATCTTGAGATGAATCATTAAACTATAGCCTGAGGACAAATCAAGCATTAGTACCTTGCCTCGTCTTCTGACGGCAATAAAATGTGTATTCAAAAGAAATGCATCTATGTCAGTTTGAGTATTTGGAAAACTTTTTGGAGTATCAAAATCTACACTGATTATATTTTTTCCTATAATCAATCTACTGAGTCCGGCTCGAACTGTTTCCACTTCAGGTAATTCTGGCATTGTACTATTGTAACCCCTTTACTCCTTGCGAGAAAAGAATTACTGTAAGTGCATGGATAGCCTGAAAGATTTACTAGCCAGTAAGAATCTCGATGAGCCAACTGAAATTGCTGCACTTCGAGAATATTGCCAAAACCTTTTTAATTTTTTACCTGAAATAAGTATTAAAAACGACTGTATCTGGCTTAAAGTGCCGAATGGCATTATTGCTTCAGAGCTTCGAATGCGTATTACAGAAATTCAAACGCGCTGCGGTTTAACGCAAAAATTAGTAATACGTATCGGTTATTAGTCGCGCTTAGTGCCAGTACTACCAAACCCTTGTGTTCCTCTGGCAGAATTAGTTAATTCACTAGCTTCAATAAATTCAAGTTGCTCAGTTTTTATGCAAACTATTTGCGCAATTCGCTCGTCGGGCTCTATGGTTATAGTTTCGTTGCCAAGATTGATCACAATTACACTTATTTCACCTCGGTAATCGGCATCAATCGTACCAATTCCATTTACTAGAGACAGCCCTTTTTTCATCGCAAGTCCACTGCGTGCTCGAACCTGAATCTCATACCCTTCGGGAATCTCCAGTCCTATCCCGGTAGGAATAAGCTCTCGCTGCATTGGCTTTATTTCAATTGGACTTAAAATAGCTGCGTGTAAATCGGCGCCACTACTCCCCTTCGTTTGAAAATAAGGAATGAGCGCATTCTCATTAAATTTTTTTATTTTTATTTTAATTACAGCTCTCCCCAATTATTTCCCGAATGCACATCAACAAGTAGCTTAATCCCTAGATTTGGTGCGATTTGTTCCATCGCATCTTTCAAAATAGTTTCAACTGCTTCTTTTTTATCAATTGGGCATTCAACCAAAATGCTGTCATGAATTTGCAGTAACTGATAGCAGTCGTTAGGCAAAAGTGTTTCAACTTTTTTCATTGCAAGCTTCATGATATCCGCTTCAGTTCCTTGTATAGGCATGTTCACAGCTTGTCTCAGCGCCGCTTCTCGAACAATATAATTCTGAGCGTTTACATCTGGGGTTGGGCGAATACGACCATAGAGCGTTTCTACATACCCCTTAACTTTTGCTTTTTCACGCAGCGATTCTATGTAGTCTACTAGTGGTTTTCGCGTAGAAAAATATCGATCAATGAAATCTTTAGCTTCTTCATATGACATTCCAGTAGCTGCAGCTAGTCCATGTGGGCTCATTCCATAAAGGATTCCGAAATTGATTGTTTTTGCAGCACTTCTTTGCTCATTCGTTACATCTTCGAGTGCGATACCATATATCTCAGAAGCGGTTCTGACATGAATATCTTCACCATTATTAAAAACCTCAATCATATCGCTATCTTTAGCCATTACGGCCGCCAGGCGTAGCTCAAATTGACTATAATCAGCGCTCACAAACACACAACCCTCATCTGCAACAAAAGCTGTTCGAATAGTTTTGCCAAGCTCACTCCGAACCGGAATATTTTGCAAATTTGGGTCTGTACTACTTAATCTTCCAGTTTGCGCCACAGTAAGGTTAAATGAAGTGTGCACCCTGTTTTCTTCGTCAGCTTGGTTGGGCAAGGCGTCAACGTAAGTACTTTTTAATTTCGTATATTCTCGGTAAGCGCTAATACAATCAATGATGGGGTGCAGGAGGCGCAATTTTTCCAGTTCATTAGCCGCGGTGCTGAAACCAGTTTTTCCCTTTTTAATTCCTTTACTTGGCAGTTTCATTGTTTCAAACAAAATCTTTGCCAACTGTTGCGGACTTGAAATATTAAATTCTTCTTCTGCGAATCCATAAATTGTTTGTTCAAGATCACTTATTTTGTCCTCTAAAACTACGGACATTTTTTCTAAATAAGCGCTGTCGAGTAAGATTCCCTTTTTCTCCATCTTCGCAAGAATTGGTATGATAGGCCATTCAATTTCTTCAGCAAGTTTTGCAAGTTTGGGGAGTTTTTCTATAGCTTCTCGCTGTTTTTTTGTCATTTCAATAAGCCCTGAAATGTACTGTATAGCGTATTCACCTATATCTTCGTTAGGAACGTCAGCTACATCCTCAATTACAATGTGTTCATGTTCAGCGATTTCTTGCAGGCTCAGTGCTCTATCAAGTGAATTGAGTAAAAATGCAGCTACTTGAACATCATGTCCGACAACGAAGTCTTTCCCGCCAAGATCCATAAGTGTCTTTAGTGATTTCTTGAGATCGTAGCCGATTAATGGCTTCTGGCTAAGAATTTTAATGAGCGCATGGTGTTCTTTAGTCAAAATTGTAACGCCTTTTTGAGTACCAGCAACCACAAAAAGTGGATCCTTTCCTTGCTTAAGACTACTGCGCGCATATACGTACACCTCTTGAGCTTCTTCAAAAAATTCACTACTTGGTGCAACCATCGTTAGTGTATTCATTGTTTTTCTTTCGAGTAGTTGTTCATTAGAATCAATTGCGGGCTCATCGATAGATGCCGGCACTTCAATAGTATCGAGTTGTCGCAGTATTGCCCTGAATTCAAGTTTTTTTAAATTTTCTCTTAATCGCTGTAAATCAAAATTATGGACATCCATCTTTTGTAAATCAAGCTCAATCGGAGCGTCAATAAAAAGAGTTGCTACCTGCTTACTCAAATAAGCCGACTCTTTACCCCGTACGAGCTTGTCATGCGTTGCGCCGCTGATCAATTCGACATTTTCGTAGATTCCGTCTAGGGTTTGATACCGTTGAAGGAGTTCGGTAGCTGTTTTAATACCAATCCCAGGGACACCTGGGATATTATCACTTGTATCTCCTTGTAGTGCTTTTAAATCTAAGAACTGTTCCGTCTTAAGCCCATATTTTTTCTCAAAACTTTCAGGATGAAATTCTTCAATATTGCTTAGGCCTTTTTTTAGGAGATACGCTTTCGTATGATTGCTCAAGCACTGCAAGGCATCCATATCACTAGTAATAATGAATGTTTCAATATCTCCTTCTGCATCAGCCTTCTTCGCAAGACCAGCAATAATATCATCAGCCTCATAATCATCCAGCTCGTAAAGTGGCCACCCGAGTGAATCTAAAAGTTCATGAAGTATTGGAATCTGAGCATAAAAATCTGCCGGGGCCGGTTTTCGTCCTGCTTTGTATTCTGGATAGAGCGCAAGTCGTTTTCTAATATTTGTTTTCGGTTTATCCCAAGCGACGGCAACATAATCTGGCTTTAGTCGCTTGATAACCTCAAGACTGAGTGTCGCGAAACCATATACACCCCCAGTGGGAGTACCATCTTGAGTGCTTAGATTTGGCATAGCATAGTAGCCTCGATAAAAGATACTTTTACCGTCTATGAGGACTAATCTTTTACTCGGTTTGTTGTCTGCTATTTGAAAACCTCGCTATTGTACACTTTTAAGTATACGACAACAGCATGGAATTGTCCCCTAGAGTTAGTGCACGGCCGTAGTGAGCGTATTATATGTCTGTTCTGAAGTTGTGAAGGTTTCGTTCACGGGCGTGCTATTGTTCATTGCTTGAACGATATGATTAGTTACATCATCAATATTATTAATCACCATTCCTTTATAGGTCGATACTGTTTGACCAGGCAATTGTGCACTCGTTGAGGTAATATGCTGCTGGAATCTATTTGCCTGAGCAAGTACGTACACTCGAACTAAGGCTGGAGTAAAGGTAAGTGAATCAGTCGTTGTACCGGGTACTTGAGTAATTTGCATCCAGGCTAATTTATCTTGTAGTGAAGGTGTTAAAATAGTATTTCCGTATTTAATTGTTATAGGATTTTTTAAAAGTGCGTTTCCTTTACTCAATAGATCGGCCAAGTCTGAGCTATAAATCTTTGGATTAGTACTTACGACATTCACATTAATGGTAGGACTCGATAAATCTGCTGATTGTGTAAGAATATTTTTTGAGAGATAGTCTGCGTTTGCCTGAAAGCCTTGAAGCTCAGGTTTAATAGCAAGCCCTGTTTTTGTCTTGATAATGACAGCATCTTCTGGAGCAGTCTTAGTATTATTGACGTATTTATTCAAAAATTGAGCAAGCTCATTATTTGTAAAGTTTGGGCTTGCCGTGAAATGATGAACAGAAAGATAGAAAAAAGGATTAAACGAGTGGTGAGTGATTTGATCAGCTAACTGCTGGATATTGTAGTCAATTCCAAGCTTACTGACGGGAACGGTAGTTGTCAGCCCTCCATCAGTGAAACTAATAGTCATTTGAGATTCCTGTTGGTGTAATGCGGTCACAATTTGTGGCTCACTTAACCCGCCAATAGCGATAGACCCAACATAACTATAGGGTAATGCCCTCCCCCGATAAACATGATCTACCCAAAATCCGATGACAGCAAGCAAAACTGCCAATGCAAGTAATCCATACATCACAATACTGAGCCGTTTTGCCCACCGTTCAGCTAACAGTTTTCTTCGATGCATTCGCGCATTAAGTTCGAAGTCAAGGGGCGTTGGAATCCTTTTTGGAATAAGGTTCACTACTGAAGTAGTAGCTGATACCTTTATTTCATTCGTTTGCATGTGCGGCGTAGCAATTTCCTGAACTGCTAAAAGTTGCGCATCAACAGCTTGATACGCAGGACGCCCAAAATTGATGTCCATTTTTTCCCTTTTGTTTTAAAAATAAATTTTAATTTTTTCTAGCAACCACCGTCGCTTCTACTACCTACAGCATAGACAAAGCATAAAGGTTTTGTCAAGTAATATTAAAATGTTATTTAGATAAATTCTTTGAGCGCTTTATCTGCTTCGCTAAAGAGTGCCACTTGGTCTTCAAGATTAATAAGTTTTATTTGTGCTATTTTTTCTATTGCATCAATGTTAAAATCTTCATCACCATCTCCTGAAGTTCGTTCTGCGTCTTCCCGAGTTATAAATTCCTGCAATGATATCGTGGTTTCCTGATCCCTGTTGCGTAGCTTCATTCTTTCGTACCGTGTCTCAATTGGCGCATCGATGAAAATCATAATACCAGATTGTTCGATCACTTTTTTTGCCTCACCCATTGAACGAATACCGGTAATAATAACTCCAGCGTCATTTTGCTCAAGCAGTGCGCGCTCAACAAGTACGCCACCGCCATATTTCTTTCGAAGTTCAGTGGCAACTTTATGTAAAACGGGTCGCTCGACAGAGTTAAACCGAACTAGCGCTTCCCGCCTGACTATGTCACCAGTATTAACAATAGGTACTATATGGACTGCGGAAAGATGCGCTGCAAGCGTATCTTTTCCGCTACTGAAAGTCCCTGAAATACCTATAATCATAGATTAACGAATATAGTCGAGTAATTTCTTACTGTCTTTATGTTTTCTAAGCTTAGCGAGTGCTTTGGCTTCTATTTGTCGAATTCGCTCTCGTGTGACACTAAATTCTTGGCCAACTTCTTCAAGTGTGTGACTTTTGCCGTCTTCAAGTCCAAATCGCAAACGAACAATTTTTTGTTCTCTCTCACTCAGACTACCAAGCAAATCTTTGACTTGTTCTTTAAGCAGTTGGTTCGCTGCAGATTCTTCAGGAGTTATTGTATCTTCGTCTTCCACGAAATCCCCTAATACCGAGTCTTCTTCATCATCTCTCACGCTTTGATCAAGACTATGAATATCTTGTTTGATCTTCATAATATGCTCAACTTTTTCAACTTCTATATCCATCTCTTTGGCGATTTCTTCATTGGTTGGCTCACGATTAAGTTCCTGAGTAAGTCTTCGCTGTGTTCGCAGTAATTTGTTAATGGTCTCAACCATGTGAACTGGAATACGAATAGTTCGAGCTTGATCGGCAATAGCTCGAGTAATAGCCTGTCTAATCCACCAGGTCGCATAGGTACTAAACTTAAAGCCTTTGTCTGGATCAAATTTTTCTACCGCACGTAAGAGTCCTGTATTTCCCTCTTGAATAAGATCGAGCAAATCGAGTCCCCTTCCAACATATCTTTTAGCAATCGAAACAACCAAACGCATGTTCGCTTCTGCCATCTTATCTTTAGCTCTTTTGTCTCCGGCAACTACTTCATGGGCAAGTTTAAGCTCTTGCTCAGATGTAAGAAGCGGGATTTTACCAATTTCTCTTAGATATAGACGAACTGAGTCATCAGAAACATCATCCAAGAATGCCGCCTGATCTACAACGACCTCTTCCTCTTCCTCTTCAGCTACCCACTCTGCTTCAAATTCTGCAATAGGTTCATCAAGAGGGATTAATTCTATAGCACCTTCAGATAATTCTGCATACAATGCATCAAGTAAATCTAGATTTTCGGGTACGTCAGGAATTGAAGCAAAAATTTCTTTCTGCTCAATCTTACCTTCTTTTTTTGCTTTTTCGAGTAATAGATTTTTAGCTTCTTTTAAAACTTTCATCTGTGCGTCATCAGCCATTGAGGGCTCCTATTCTTTTTTTAATAATTCGTTGAATTTATTGAGTAGTTTTGCCACCAAAACTTCATCACCTATTAGTTCGGCATTTCGAATTTCTTCGGTGAGCTGTGTTTTTTGATCTTTTTGATATTTTTTTGTTAGTTTGTGGATTAAATCTCTTAGCTCTCTCAGTCGCTCGTTAGAGTCGAATCTGTTATAGAGCTCTTCAGCTTTGAATAATAATATTTTGACATAGTCCTCATCATCTTGCAACTCCTTAGGAGTATTTTCATTTAAAGAGCTATGTGGATTGGATTGAATATAGTCGTAGATTCTTTGTCGATGTGGACTATTAAAGTTAAGTGGTGTTGTTTCTGTCTCAAGCAATCGCCTCGTTATTGGAAATGCTACAAGAAGACATAATATTTGATCTTGATACATGTAGGGGTCAACTATATTTTGTTCAGGACTGGCGATTATCTTTTTGGGTTGTTTTTCTTTTTTCAATTCACTGAAAACATCAAGCTTTGTTCGGATAGCCTGCTCTCCTATAGCTAGTAATTCGGCAAGTTTCATTAAATAATGATCTCGCTCAACCTCATCCTCTAGATAGGTCATCGTTTCCATGAGTTTGTCAGTAAAGTCTTTCTTGCCTCTGGCTGATGAGATATCAAAGAGTGAACTATATCGATCTATCAACCAATCAAGTGCATATTGTGGCTTTTCAATAGCCTCAGCCCATAGTTTGGGGTCTTTTTGAATAAGCTCATCGGGATCTTTTGAGTGCTTTATAGAAATAATGGACAGCTGCACCTTTGCGCCCTGCGCTACAGAAATGGCCCGCTCTGCCGCGTTTATGCCGGCATTATCCTGATCAAAGCAAAGACGAATATCTGAAGTAAAACGATGCAGTGCTTTCAAGTGATACTGAGTGATGGCGGTGCCGGCGGTAGCAACAACATTTTTTATTCCAGCTTGATGAGAAGCGATGACGTCAAGATTTCCTTCAACAATAACTACAAAACCAGATCGACGAATAGCATCTTTAGCGAGATGGAGGCCGAATACATGGCGACTTTTATCGTACAGCGCAGTTTGTGGAGTATTTATATACTTTGGCGCATCGATATCGTTACTGAGTATTCGAGCCGTAAATCCTATGGGTGCACCTTGCGGATCAGCCAGGGAAACCGTAACTCTCCCTCTAAACATATCGGCCACCCCTCGATACTGCCGAGATCCGAGACCTGCCTTCAAAATGATATCTTCAGCTATACCTCTTTTTTTTAAAAAATCTACGAGTGCTGACCCTGAATACGGCGCATAACCAAGTCGAAAATTCTGTAGTGTTTCTTTATTAAAGTTTCGCTGCTTAAGTACATAGTCGAGTGCAAGCTGATTTTTTAAAAGCGACTGCTCATAATATTTTGTTGCAAGCTCAACGGCTTCTAGTAATTTTTCTTTCTGTTGCCTATACTTTCCATCATTTTTTTGGTAAACCCCAAGATCTATGCCGGCTTTTTTAGCGAGAATCTCAAGAGAACCCCTGAAGTCTACTCCCTCCATTTCCATAACAAAACTGAAAATATTGCCACCCTTACCACTGCTGAAATCATGCCATATTTGTTTTTCTGGACTAACCATAAAACTAGGGCTTTTTTCACTATTAAAAGGAGAAAGGCCTCGAAAATTCCTTCCTGCCCTTTTCAGTTCCATGTAATCACCGATTACATCTTCAACTGATAGTCTATTTTTTATATCTTCAACTGCGTCCATACTATTTGTAATTGTACACGTACATAGGGTAAACAAGCACAAGCACTAGCACCTCAGAAAAAAATTGGTTATGCTATTAGTACTATATTATGAATAATAAACAGCCTTCCAATAATTACGATTTTATCTTGAATCCTGAAAAGAATAAGGCTCGGCGGGCGCCTTCGAGTGGATCGCAAACCACAAGACTGCTTGTAGTAGTTGCGGGAGGGATTGGCTTACTAATTATTTTCTTTATCGTTACATCAATTATCTCAGGTTCGAGTGGTTCAGTTTTAGTAGATTTCTATAAATTGGCGGCAAAACAAAAAGACATGATAGACATTACAACTGATGCTACAAAAAACTCTCAAAATACTACGACACTAAATAATGCGGCAACAGTGAGGGCAGTGCTAACAAGTGAAAGTACTCAGACTAATTCGATCCTCTCAAAACTGGGTCAAAAGAAACCCGCCAAACTTATTGCTCCTTATTCAAATACTAAATATATCGATCAGCTACAACAAGCATTTAATGGCGGTACCTACGATAGCACCTATGATGCACTCATGATTGCTCGCCTTGGCGACTATGCCGCCACTATTCAGACCACATACACTGCAACAAAAAGTACTGCCACAAAAAAACAACTGAAATCTTTCTACGATGACACAAAGTCACTAGTACAAAATATTCCTACGAATTAGTTGCAAGATTATAGCTATGGCGGATAAGATCAAAAATTTCGTCATCACTGAGCTGACCACTTAAGATAATAGTATTCCATTTTTTTTGGTTTAATTTTTGACCAGGCAAGACCGTTTCATATTTCTCCCTGAGTAATGCAGCGAGTTGTTCATCACAGCGCAGACTTATACGAAGTGGATCGGTTGTATTTTGCACTAGCGCAAAGAGCATATCGCCAGCTTTATATACAGAAATATTTTCGCCATACGGAAATGACTTGCTAACATTCTCATAGCTCATTAACGTTTTATCTATTACTTCAAAATTCATCGTTTTCTTTCTTCCAAATAAAGATAGTATTTAAGCTCAGCAATTGATTCCCTGATGTCTTCAAGTGCTCGATGAGACTCCGACTTAGCAAAAACTCTACTGTATTTAGTTTGCATAATAATTTTAAAGCTGCTGACATCGACCATTCTGTAGTGCAAAAGTTGAGCGACATCGGGCCACCAGGCGTCGATAAAGCGACGGTCTTGATGAATACTGTTGCCGGCAAGGGTTGCGGACTCTTCTTTGAAGTTTGCTTTAATGAAAGCGACAAATTCATTTCGAACATCTTCTTCTCTTGGGGCGTGCTCAATTTTATCGAGAAGGCCGCTTTTTGTATGCGCATCCAATGACCATTGGTTACTCGAAGCAATGATTGTTTTCGATTGGTGAACAATAGACTCAAATAAGGCTAACTCATTAAAATTAAAATCAGTAACAATGGCCGCAACTTCCAAAATCCGATCCTTAGCCGGGTCGAGCCCGGTCATTTCAAGATCAACCCAGAGTAATTTTTCAGGCATAGATGCAGATTTTTTGTTCATTGTTTAGAGATTATACACTTTAAAAGTGTTTATGTAGTGCGTTTTTTATCAGCAGCAAAATTTAGTGCAGCAGAATTAATGCAAAACCGTACACCCGTTGGTTGATCGGGTGCGTCATTAAATACATGTCCCAGGTGCCCCCCGCAATTACCACATACAACTTCTACTCGTTGCATGCCGGCTGATCGATCTTCTTTTAGAATTACTGCTTTATCGCTAATAACATTATTAAATGAAGGCCAGCCACAGTGAGCTTCAAATTTCGTCTCGCTCGCAAAAAGTGGCGCGTGGCAGGCGGCACAATCATACGTACCATCTTCTTCGTTATAAAGATACTCTCCAGTAAATGGCACTTCAGTTTCTTTATCGATTAGTACTGCATACTGCTCAGGGGTAAGGATTTTCTTCCATTCTTCAGGACTTTTTTTCATATTTTTATTATATCTATATACTCCCCTATTTTGTAGTTTGTTTTTTGAAGGCAGTTGCTTTTAAAAAGAGGGCATTTTTTCTTGGAATAGGCATTTTTTTTAGCAAGCTCACCATCATACTAGTCCGAGGATTCGTACTGAGTAATTGCTTATGTTTATCAACAAACTGCCAATACAATCCATCCATGGTTTCAGTCCACGCCCCTTTTTCAAAATGACTCATTTTAAGTATGTAATTGCTTCCGCCAATATACGGTTTGGTTGTCATAATTGATCCACTAGCGTATTGGCTCATTCCAAAAACATTAGGTAGCATTACCCATTCATAAGCATCGATAAAAAAAGCCATGAACCAATTATTGACTTCAGCAGGATCAATTTCGCTCAGTAGCATAGCATTCCCCAGAATCATAAGTCGCTCAATGTGATGAGTGTATGCGTATTTTTGTGCTTTTTTTATTGCCATATCAACGGGAGGGATGCCGGTAGTTCCTATCCACCACGCTTCGTTCATTTTCCTGTAGTGGCCAAGCCTATTCCCTTCAACAAGTTCCTTTGCTCTACAATCGTATATACCTCGCACGTATTCTCGCCACCCCACCACTTGCCTAATGAAAGCTTCGGTACTCGCAAGTGATGTCTGATGTTTTTGAGTAAACTCATTGAGTGCAGCGATGACTTCTCTCGGATTTAATAATCCAATATTCAACGGAGCAGAAATGCCTGAATGAAAAAGTAAAACTGAATCCTGCTCAATTGCATCTTCATAAGGTCCAAAATTTTCTAAACGTTCTTCTAAAAAGTTTTGCAATAGTATTTTGGCTTCTGCTCTGGTTGTTGGCCACATAAATGTCTCCATATCTCCAGGATTATCTGCGTGGTGATGTTCTACCCAGGCTTTAGCTTCCACGACATATGAACTTGTCAGCGGTACAGGCTCAGCTGGAACAGTCACCCCTTTTGGTAGCTTTTTTCTGTTTTCTGTATCAAAACTCCACCTGCCACCAATTGGTTTGTTGTGTTTATCCATGAGTAAATTAAGAGATTTGCGCTGTAGGGAATAAAAATCCTGGAATGAGTAGGATTTTTTATTTGAAAAATATGCGAATACTTCACGCTTATCTAAAATAAAACCCGGTGAAGTCACCGTCTCAATTTCGAATGAATCACCCTTAACATAATGAACGGCATCATAAATACTTTCTTCCAGCCGATGGTCAGTCACATCGAATATTTTAATGTGTTGCATTCCCTTGTTGGCGAGCGTAACGATAAACGAAGTGACGTCAAGTAGTTCGGGTAATTCAACTAGCTCTACTGGAATGTTTATTTTTGATAGTTCATCTCTGTAGCTGCGGATGCTCGCGCGGTGCATTACTAATTTTTGTTTATGAAATTTAATTGGTTTTTTGGGAGAAATACCAAAAAAAGATGGCTCTTCGAGTAGATAAACTATATCTGCCTCAGGTAAATGCCCTGGGTCGAAAAGTTGGTTAGGAAAAAGGATGAGTGCTGTTTTTGGTATAGTTTTCATTTTTTTTCGATCATATTTATAGTTACATTTTTGTTATCGTATCAATACCGAGTAATGTGAGCCCTGTCTCTAATATTTTCATGTACTCATACACGATTTTTAGTCGAACCGCACTCCGATTATTACCAATAACTCGGTTTTGTTCGTAAAAAACATTGAAGGCAGTTGCTGTTTCGTAAAGATAGGTACAAAGAATATGCGGCGCATAAGTTAGTGCCGCGGAAGAGATGACTTCGCTAAACTTTGCTAGCTGATGCACGAGTCGCCGCTCACCAGATTCTAGCGAACTAATTTCGAAATCTTCGGCTACGGTATAGTGTGCTTTTTCAAGAATACTATAGGCACGTACCAGTGCGTACTGAAGGTATGGGCCACTATTACCCAGCAGACTTACGGAATTTTCAATATCAAAAGCGACGTCGGAACCTAGCCGCTGTTTTAGTAAGCTGTATTTTATTGCACTTAGCGCTAGTGAAGTTCTGGTAGACTCCGGGCTTTCCGATGGTGTATTTGCGTAAACTGTTTCAAAAACATCATTAGCAGTTGTAACATTGCCAAGTCGCGAGCTCATTTTCTCACCACTGGCAAACTTGATAATGCCATTGGTTATATGCAGCATCTTATTCTTCGTTTCTGGCATAACTTGTTCGGCTGCGGCAAAAACAACCCGCATATATTCTGTTTGATCACGCCCAGTAATTAAGATCCGCTTACTAAAATGATAATCCTCAAATTCTTTATAAATAACCCCTAAATCCTTTGTTTCGTAGGTTGGAAGCCCTGTTTTAGTGACAAAAACACGAGTATGTAGTCCTTGCTGCTCTCCGCGATAGACAACCGCACCTTCTGATTCCACAAAGATACCTTGTTTTTTTCCTTTTTCGATCAGTTGCATGCCAACTGGTGCTGTCTCGCTCTCGGCATAAAAACGAAATGGAGCAACTTTAATTTTTTTATAAAATTCATCAAAATAATCATAGCTCCACTGACGGCACGTCCAATAAGTGATTGCAAAATCTGATTCATGGTCATCATTGTCATGTAGCGCATAGATTTTTTTATTAATCATCTCTATTTCATTCTTTGCGGTTTCATTTTCTTCATAAGCCGCCGCTCCCGAAACATACGCTTTAGACAAAAAGTTAGGTCGCTGATGAGGCTCAATGGCATCGAGTTTTATTGCACTATGTAATGCTTCTTGAATACCCCACATTGCTTTCGCAACGTGAAGCCCAACATCACCACCAAAATTTGTACGCTCTACTTTAGCGCCAACAAATTCTAATAATTTAGCAATACTGTCACCAGCTACCGTTTGATAGAGGTGACCGGCGTGGAGTTCCTTGAAGGCATTTGGACATGAATACTCCAGAACATAGGATTCACTTGCAGCAATAGCTTGCTGCTTATGATTTATAAAAGAAAACAAAAAATTATCTTTGAATACTATGTTTATGAAACCAGGTCCTTCAACTTTGGCTGACGAAAACCAGCTCGGATTCTCCTCTTCTAGGGTTTCCACAATTTTTTCTGCAATAACGCGAGGAGCTTTTTTTAGTGTTTTGGATAATTGCATTGCGCAGTTAGTGGTAGCATCACCGAACTCATAATCTGGAACAGAAAAAAACACCTTTTCATCAACTTCAAAGGTATCTTTTAGTATTTTTTCAAGAGATGAAACTACATTGTCCATATCTTAAAATTGTATCATCTATAACTCTTTATAACGAAATTGAGGAATTGGCGGAGGGAGAGAGATTCGAACTCTCGAGGGACTCACGCCCCAACCCGCTTTCCAAGCGAGCGCCATAGGCCACTAGGCGACCCCTCCAGATACCAATTGGTTCTAAGTATAGCGAAGCTGGACTAATAAATAAAAATTATATGAGTTCTTTTTTGAATTTTTCAATTAAATCAACGGGTGTTGGATTGAGGCCATTCAATAGGGCAAGGTAAAGGCTGACAAAATCCCCCATGGCTACAAGCCATAGTAGTTGCTCTAACATCGATTCACCTTCTGCTTGCACAGTGTGAGGTGCTGGTCGTTTACCACTGAGTAACTTTGCACTTACTTCAAAACGTTTTTGTATTTGTGGGTGCTCAAATGATGAACGTAAATCAATAACTGCATACGGTTTGTCGAGTGGATGACTAGTCCAACCGAGGAATTCATTATGGTTGAATTCTGGAAACTGATTTACCCAGGCAATATTTTTTGCGTTCTCGTTAAAGCTTATCTTCCATTTATAGGCGGCTGGGTATGTCAATGGACCTCCATAGACGACGATAGATTTGCCAACGAGATCAAGCGCAAGTTTCTTAGCCGGGTTTTTGGCGGTTTCGATAGTTGGTGCCCAGAGGCCTGTTTGTGTCTTAAGAAAATCACTCGCTTTTTGCACCTCTGCTCTCATCTGCTCTTCATCGAGTAGTTGCGCGGCAACAAGCACGCCTAGGAATGCTCTGAAGCTATACAAAACAGCATATCGCGGTTGCGTCACTGCGGGTAAAACTGCAAGTGGATATTTTTTTTCACGGGCGATATCTGCTAGTTTTCCACCTCCAGCTATAACCACTATCTGCGCGCCTGTTTTTTCAGCCTGCTCAAGAGCGGAAAGTGTTTCCTCTGTATTTCCTGAATAGCTTGATGCAACAAATAAGGTTGCGCTACTGACATAGTTAGGAATTGAATAGTTTCTTACAATTTCAAATGGAATTTCAAAACCTGGCCAAGTTGAAGCAAGTAATGCCCCGAGCGCTGATCCGCCCATGCCAGCAAATACAATATTTGCAGGCTTAGTACTCATTTTTTCAATATCGAAGTCTACCAAAAGCTGCTGCCACTGTTTTTCAGCAATACCAAGCGAATCCTGAGCATCACGTTCATGAATCATTACAACATCGTCTAACATAGGGCTCCTTTATTTATGATTATTGGTAATCTTTAGTAACTACTATTTTAACAAAATAAGCCGTATCAAGCTTTATTTATTTAATAAGCTTATGTTATTGTAGAAATAATCAATAAAAAATCGTAATGGGGGTGGCATGTTCGATCAAACAACGGGCCAAACTGTGGCTCAACAACCCGGCACTATAATGCCAGCACAAACTAATCAGCCGAGCGGGAACACTGTAGGGCAAACGATTATGCCTGCAGCTCCAACTCCACCTCCCGCAATGCCAGCACCCCCTCAATTCGCGCAGCCTGTTGTCAATGATGACGCAGAATCACTTGCCGCACCCTCTATAGGAGATGATGGAACACCGATGTTCGATAACCCAGAAACTTCTACCGAAGCGCCAGGAGTTGGCAAAGATTTGCTGGATATCAAAAAAGAAGCATTGAAAGAATTGTCTCCGCTAGTTGGTCAGTTAAATCTGCCCCCAGAAGAAAAGTTTAAGACTCTTATGATGATGATTCAGGCTTCTGATGATCAAGCACTCGTTCCTATGGCATACAACACTGCGCACGAAATAACGGATGAAAATACGCGAGCACAAGCACTTTTAGATGTGATTAATGAAATTAACTATTTTATGCAAAACAAATAATTATACTTGCTAAACAAAAAAGGGACTCACGAGGAGTCCCTTTTTTGTTTAAATACTTTTTGTTACATCATTCCCATGCCACTCATGTCTGGCGTGGAAGCTGTTTTTTCGGGAATATCAACGACGAGTGCCCCCATTGTCATAGCGGTACCCGCTATAGATGCTGCATTCTGAAGCGCTTCTTTAGTGACTCGCGAAGGATCAATGATACCAGCCTTTTTTAAATCGATAAGTTGACTTGCATCATTCACGTCAACTCCGTGGCCTGCTTTGCCTGAACGAATTTTAGGTAGCCATTCGTCGGGGTTGAGACCAGCATTACTAAGTAGAATCCTAAATGGTTGATCGAGTGCATTTTTAAGTAATTGACCACCTGCTTTGAGGGTATCGTCTCCACTAATAGTAATAGCATCTGCGATATTTATAAGGCTCACTCCGCCACCAGGAACTATTCCCTCACTAAGTGCTGCCTTAACTGCAGCTACGGCATCATCAACTCGATATTTCTTTTCTTCAATTTCGGTTTCAGTTGCTCCCCCAACTTTAATAACAGCAACCTTGCCTGCGAGAGCAGCTCTTCTCTTTTGTAGATGTTCTTTCTCGTAATCCGAATTAGCAGATTCAGACTGCGCTTTGATCTGTTTTATTCGAGCAGTAATTTCGACCGGATTGCCGCTACCCTCAATAATTGTAGTTTGATCATTCGTGACAATTACTTTTCGAGCTGAGCCAACGAATGAAAGATCAACACTGTCAAAATCGTCTCCTTGGTCTCCACTAATAATCTGCGCACCAGTCAAAATAGCAATATCTTGCAGAATATCTTTGCGCCGGTCGCCAAAGGCAGGCGCTTTGATTGCAACCGTATTGAACACCCCTTTGAGTTTATTCAAAACGAGTGTTGTGAGCGCTTCACCATCAACATCTTCAGCAATAAGCACTAAATCTTTCTTACCAGCTTGCGCAAGTTTTTCCAGCAGCGGAAGAAAATCTTGGGTTGAACTTAATTTTTTATCAGTAACCACAATTGCAGGTTTGTTATAAATCGCTTCCATGCGAGCTGGGTCAGTCACAAAATAGGGACTCACAAAACCTTTATCGATCGTAAAGCCTTCAACAACTTCACTTTCAAGCTTCAATCCCTGTCCTTCCTCTACGGTTACAACGCCATCTTTTCCAACCTTCTCTATCACTTCAGCAATCAGGCTGCCAATTTCACTATCACCGGCGCTAATGGTCGCCACTTCTGCAACACGTTTCTTATTGCCTTCAATGGGCTCTGATAGGGTAGCAAGTTTAGCAAGTGCTTGATCGGTCGCTGCTTCAAGTCCCTTCCTGAGCTGCATTGGATTATGTCCTGCTGCGATGAGCTTGTTAGCCTCATTAAGCAAGTGATAGGTTAAAACGGTAACAGTGGTTGTTCCATCTCCTGCGACATCATTCATTTTGTTAGCTGCTTGTTTTATGAGCTCAGCACCAACTTTATAGCCAAGCGTGTCATCATCAACATCTTGAATCTCTACTGCTTTGGCTACTGTCACCCCATCATGCGTGACGCTTGGAGTACCGTAACTCTTCCCGACCACAACGTTACGTCCCCTGGGACCCATCGTTGTTTTTACTGCGCTATAAAGTATTTCTGCCCCGCCAAGTACACGTCGCCGTGCATCATCATCATAAAAAACTTTTTTTGCCATAGTTGTTCCTCGTTTTATCTAGTTAACTGTTGCTAAAATATCTTCTTCTTTGAGAAGGATGTAGTCTGATCCATCAAGTCGCACATCTGTGGTGCTGTAACTCTTATAAAGAATACGGTCACCCTTTTTAACTGATGTAACTTTACTTCCAACGGCAAGCACCTTTGCAGTTTTAGGTTTTTCAGCAGCTTGTGCTGAAAGAAAAATTCCACTTGCCGTTTTCATTTCGGCAGCATCTTGTTCGGCAACAACATTGTCTGCCAGTGGTTGTATCTTTAATGCCATCTCAAACCTCCGTTATTAATTTTAGAATTAGCACTTAGATAGCTAGAGTGCTAATTTACTTCCTATAGTAGAAACTGCTCGCTTGAGTGTCAAGACCTAAGAAACACCTAAAATACCTTCGAGTGCCAAGGATGTATCCTGCCAACCATCAACGGAAATGGTATCAATCCCAAAAGCTTTCACGGGATAATCATTCCCGCCCTCTTCAAGCTTGTCACCAATAAAAAGTATTTCCTCTTTGGAAATATCAAGTGCTTCTATTAACTTCTTCATTCCGTACGCTTTATCTATGCCAATGGTTGTAACGTCAACTGAAGTCGTTCCACCTACGCGTACTTCTAAGTCATCAAGGCGTTCTGCTGCATAATCTCTGATTGCATGTTTTTTAGTGCCATCCTGATCCCACGCATACTTATCTTCTGGAGTTGCCTGTTGGCCAAGCGCACTATACGTAATTTGACTACCTCTGTCTTCAATGATTTCTCCAGCAGGATTTTCAAGCCAAAGTCCAAGTGTTTTGGCTGCTTCTTCAAGGGTTTCTATAATTTTCTTCTTTTGAGCGGGAGATAAATCTTCTGCGTATTGCTGTTCCCATTCTTTTTTTGAATCATTAAAACGGTAATATCGAGTTCCGCAGGTTGGCATGAGATGCAACTTTCTAAGTAGTAAGTCTTCGACCTCTAGACGACTAGCAACCTGTTTCTTGATTTGTTCAAATGATCCACCAGTGATTACACAAATATCATAATGAACGAGTAATTTCTCGAGTAGTTCTGCCATTCTATCAGTGATTGGGGACTTAGTCACAGCGAGTGTGTCGTCAAGGTCAAACGCTATTAATTTTTTCATGATTTCCTTTCGTCAATTATTTCGTTAAGAACATCTCGGGCTACGTTTCGTTCGTCCCAAGCAAGTTTGGTAGCTCCCATCGCTCGATAATCCTGATGACCAATCCCTGCAAGGATAACTACGTCCCCTTTTTTAGATTCCAAAAAAGCCTGTTTGATTGCATCTCTTCGCTCAGCGATTTCAGTACATTTATCAAGTCCGCCTTTTGCTGCTATTCCCTTTTTGACGGCTTCCCTGATTGTATGCCCATTTTCTGAGTATGTTTCGTCGTCGGTTAAATAAATAAAATCGGCATACTCTGCGGCAACTTCACCCATGGGAGTTCTTTTGGTGGTATCGCGATCTCCGGTTGCGCCAAATACGATTCGTACGTTAGCACTCGAAATAGTACGAGCTGCTTTAAGCACATTTTCAAGTGCATCAGGCGTATGTGCGTAATCTACTAGAACAGCGAAGTCTTGCCCCATGTCAATGGGCTCCATTCTGCCTGGAACAATTGGAAGATTAGCTACGGCAGCCTCAATCGCTTCCCTTTTACAGCCCATAGACTGGCAAATAGTTGCTGCCATAGCAATATTGAATGCATTGAAGTGACCAACGGCTTTTGATTCGAGGTGTAATGTGCCCTTGGCGCTAATAAGGTTCAAGCTCATCCCAGAGGCTTTTAGCTTAAGATCTTTAATCTGGTAATTGGCGCTTCCCTCACCAATTGTAATAAGTTTATTTTTAACTTTTTTGGCAAAGAACCCAAACCATTCATCATCGGCATTTAATACGACGGTCCTGGGAGAGAAGTCGGTAATAATCCGGGCTTTGGCACTTGCGTAGTTCTCCATCGTGCCGTGGTAATCAAGATGATCCTGCGACAAGTTGGTGATTGCTACAATTTCGAGCGGTACTCCACTAATTCGATACTGATCAAGCGCATGAGATGTGATTTCCAGAATTACCCATTCTACTTTTTTGCGCTTAGCTTCTGCGAAGAATTTCTGAACAGACCAAGCGCTCGCTACCGTCATGTGGCTTCGATTAGGGGTTTGTTTCCCCAAGATTTCGCTATATGCCGTTGTGTACAGTGCAGTTCTTTTACCTGAACTTTTAATAATTTCATTTACAAACGAACAGGTAGATGTTTTCCCGTTTGTGCCAGTAATGCCAATAACTCGCATTCCTGAAGCGGGAGATCGAAAAACTCTCGTGGCAAAAAGGGCTTTTTTTAGTCTGTAGGCCTGTTCTAATTCTCTTTTTTTGGTCGCAGGCAATGCCTTTTTGATAACCCGTTTTACATAACTCATACCATCCTATAATACCCTATTTTTAGGTGCTATGTTACAGTACTTTTTATATGAAAATACTCGGAATAGAGAGCAGTTGTGATGAGACAGCAGCAGCCATAGTAGAAAATGGTTCAACACTACTAGCGCAATCAGTTGCAAGTTCAATGGATTTGCATGCTGCTTTTGGCGGTGTTGTGCCAGAGATAGCCGCTCGCAGTCACATTGAGTTTATTACTCCCGTTATCAAGAAAGTTTTTGCCGAAAGTGGGTGTAATTGGGACGATATTGATGGAATTGCCGTTACGTATGGGGCGGGTTTGTCAGGAAGCCTTCTTGTTGGTGTGTTAACCGCAAGAACACTCGCTATTATTAAAAATAAACCGTTATACGCCATAAATCATGTTGAGGGACACGTCTATGCCAACTTCCTGGTGAATCCACAGCCCACCTTCCCTCTTTTATCACTAATCGTCAGCGGTGGACATAGCCAGCTTGTATATTTCAGAAACCACTTCGACTACGATCTTTTGGGGCAAACGATGGATGACGCTATTGGTGAAGCCTTCGACAAAGTTGCTAAAATCGTTGGACTCCCCTACCCTGGCGGCCCTTCTATTGCAAAAGCAGCACTTGATGGAAACCCGCACGCTTTCACTTTTCCTATTGCAAAGCTTGATAGTCCATATAATTTTAGCTTCTCTGGCCTCAAAACAGCCGTTTTAAGGGCCGCGCAAGCCGCAGTAGGTTCAGACTATCGGCTTCCATCATTTGAATTGCCTGGGCGCCTCTCAGCAGCTCAAAAAAAAGATTTGGCAGCAAGTTTTCAATATACTGCCGTTAAAACAGTAGTCGATAAAACGCTAAAAGCTTTCAATGAACTTCAGCCCGCTTCAGTTGTTATTGCTGGTGGCGTTGCCGCTAACCAAGAATTACGCACGCAGCTCTCAGCCGCTATCCCCATAGCTATCAACTATGCTCCAATCGATTTATGCACCGATAACGGGGCGATGATTGCCACGCTCGGCTGCATCAAAGCAATGCACTACGCTGAAACGGCAGATCCGTATACGCTGGCCATTGCACCAAATCTAAAAATGTAAGTTTGCCATATCCGTTACAACAGGTAAAATAGAGGGGATAAGTAAGAACTTTCACGTGAGAAAACAACAAAAGGAGATAGATTAGTGGCCCTTGATACGATATACGAACCCCAGAAACATGAAGCAGCCATTTATCGACTGTGGGAAGAGAATAACCTTTTCGCACCATCCGAAAAAGGCGAGCCGTTTAGTATTGTTCTGCCACTACCGAACGCCAACGCTAGTTTGCATATTGGCCATACCCTCATGTTTGCGATCCAAGATGTCATGGCCCGCTATTATCGAATGCAGGGAAGATCTGTTTTATGGGTCCCCGGAGCAGATCACGCTGGCTTTGAAACACAAGTTGTCTATGAAAAACAGCTTGCTAAGGAAGGGAAGAGTCGTTTTGACTTTTCACGTGAGGAACTGTTTGAGCAGATATGGGACTTTGTAGCAAAGAATAAAGAAGTCTTTGCGTCACAATTCCGAGAACTCGGCGCAAGTCTTGACTGGGATCACTTTACTTTTTCATTAGATAAAAAAGTGGTCGATTCATCTTACAAAATGTTTAAAAAAATGTGGGATGAGCAGTATATATACAGGGGCGAAAGACTGGTTAACTACTGTACGGTGCACCGAACAGGTTTTGCAGATATTGAGGTGCTTCACGAAGACAGGACGAGTCCGCTTTATTACTTAAAATACGGTCCGTTTGAGCTTGCAACAACTCGCCCGGAAACTATTTATGGCGATACTGCAGTAGCAGTACATCCAGACGACGAACGGTACAAAAAACTCGTAAATACCGTTGTTACAATCGAGGGGCCAAGTGGTCCATTTGAAGTGCGCGTCGTAGCTGATGAAATGGTTGATCGTGCTTTTGGAACAGGGGTAGTAAAGATAACCCCAGCCCATGACTTCAATGATTACGAAGTGGCCCAAAGACACAACCTTCCACACGTAAGAGTAATAAATCATGATGGAACTATGAACCATCTAGCTCAAGAGTTTGAGGGGCAAACGGTTACGAAAGCGCGCACTGCAGTAGCTAAGAAACTCGATGAAAAAGGCTTGCTCATTAAAGTTGATGAGACCTACAAGAACAGGGTAGGGACGTGCTATAAGTGCGGATCTGTCATTGAGCCTATGTTACTTGATCAATGGTTTATAGACATGCAGAAGTTAGCTGCGCCAGCCATCAAGGCATTAAGGGCTAAGAAAATAACCTTTTACCCTGCAGCAAAAGCTGACCAGGTTTTGACATATCTTGAGTCAATTAAGGATTGGAACATTAGTAGACAAATTGCCTGGGGTATCCCTATACCGGCATTTCAAAATGTTGCTGACAGTGATGATTGGATTTTCAACACCGAGGTGACAAACGAAGAAATTATTATTGATGGAAAAACGTATCGACGAGACCCAGATGTGTTCGATACCTGGTTCAGTTCAAGCCAATGGCCTTTTGTAACACTCGATTTTCCAGATAGTGAAGACTTTAAAAAGTTCTATCCGAATTCAGTAATGGAAACAGGACAGGATATTTTATACCAATGGGTTGCACGAATGATCTGCGTTGGAACATATATGACCGGTGATATTCCTTTTAAAAATGTCTACTTGCACGGAATGGTTCGCTCTGAAGATGGAAGAAAAATGAGCAAGAGTCTTGGCAATGTAATAAATCCAAAGGAAGTTCTCGAAGCCTATGGAGCTGATGCTATTCGCATGGGAATCATCGCTGGACGAAGTGCTGGCTATAGCGCCGCCTATGCTCCGGGAAAAATAATTGCAGGACGAAATTTCTGTAATAAGCTTTGGAATATTGCACGCTACGTACAGTCCCAAGAGCAAGCTGAAAGCAGTGAAGTGACTCCAAAATCTATTGCAGATAACTGGATCATAAGCCGACTCAATTATGCTCAAAAAGAGATACGCCTACTCATTGAAAGTTTTCGCTTTAGCGAAGCTTATGAAGTACTCTACCACTTTATTTGGAACGAATTTGCTGACTGGTATATTGAGGCAAGCAAGGGAAGTATTAATACTGCCTTGCTTGGGTATATTTTAGATACATCACTTGAGCTTGCTCATCCATTTGCGCCATTTGTAACAGAGGTAATTTGGCAACAGCGTCACAAGGGTACCTTCCTGATTGCAAAGCAGGCAGAGCCAGTGATAGCTTTTTCTAAAGAAAAAGCCCATGCCTTTGATCGTTTGCAAGTAATCGTGGTTGAGGTTCGCGCAATTACTAGTGCACTCGGGATATCAAAAGTTGCTCTAGAATACTCAAATAGTGACCTTATTAGTGAAAATGAAGCATTACTAAAACAACTTGCCAAGCTTGGTTCCGTCAATCAAAAAACGCAGAAAAAGGGTGTTAGCCTTGCAACATCGAGTGAAAATTGTTGGCTTGCGATTGATGATAGTGTTACAAAAAAATACATCACAAAGCTTGAGGAGCGCATTAAGAGCACCCACCAAAACGTCACCCAACTCGAAGGCAGACTTTCTAATAAAAGCTATGTTGATCACGCACCGGAAGCGGTGGTTACACAAACCCGAAATAATTTACAAAACGAGCAAAAAATACTCGAAACGCTCGAAAAAGAGTTAGCAAGTTTTAGCTAGTCTATTGAAGAATCTGTTCGATTCGTTCCCGGCCTTCAGCCGCGTGAAAATCATCAAACCACAATACGTGCCAACCGAGTGATTCTGCAGCCGTTATATTGGTTCTTCCATCATCAATCAGTAGTAGTTTATCTGGGGTCACATGGGCAAGCTCTGCAGCCGTTTCATACATTTGCCGTTCAGGTTTAAGCATGCCAAGTTTCGAGGAATCAGCAATCGCATCATAGTGGATGTTCGGGATTAAGCCTCGCTCAATCATGGCCGGGATAAAACCTGGCATATTATTTGAAATAAGACCTACTTTGAAGTGTTCGGCAACTGCTCGCACGCAATTATGCATCTCTTCGATTGGTTCTATATTCTTTAAATAATATTCTTTCCACGAAAGGGAAGAGAGACCAATTTGATTAGCCATTTTCTGTTCAAAATCTTCCAGTGTTATCTCTGCTTTGTTAACCATATCGTTGTATCGCCAAAAAATACTTTCAACCGCCTCTGGAGGCACACCTGCATCATGTGCGAGCTGGGATAATGCCCTTTGAAAGAAGTGGACAAGTACACCGTTTACATCAAAATAGACAAATTCAATACCGTTTTTGGCAACTTTATATTGTTTCGAAACCGGTTGCGTCGTTATGCCGATACCACCAGCCAGTTGTTCCACGCTTGTACCAGTTGCAGCAGCAATTGCAACTACTGTAAAAACACTGGGTGTCTTTATTGCGCCTCGCTCAATTTTTGCGAGGGTAGAATAGGAAAGGTGGGCACGAGCACATAGCTCTTGCTGGGTAAGCCCTGCCGAGCGTCGTGCCATTGCAATCGCATGGCCTAATTGTTTTGCGGTTTCCACCCCATCCATATAGTCATAATTCTAGCACGATACGGCTACTTTATACCAAAAATATAACCAAAAAGGGCTATTTAGAAAATATTTTTTATTTCAAGTACAATAGGAACAAATGAAGAGGAGTTATATGGGAAAAAATGTAATGCTAAAAGTATCCGGTGAGCAGCTCGGATCAGAAGAATATAACTTTGATATGGGAATGGCCCAGCAAGTCTGCTCGGTCATAGAGGCGCTCGTAGATGCAGATTATAACGTAGCGGTTGTTATGGGGGGCGGCAATATTGTTCGTGGTAAAAAACTACATAAAAATGGCTTTACTAATCAAGTAATAGCTGACGAAATGGGAATGCTGGCAACGGTACAGAACGGACTATTTCTAAACGAAGTGCTCAATCAAAGAGGAAAAGTAGAGGGAAGACTCTTTAGTAACATTCCGGTTGAAAGTGTAGCGGAGCGCTTCTCCTACCAGCGCGCTCAAAAATACATGAAAGATAATCGTGCCGTTCTTATCGCCGGAGGACTCGGCAAGCCTGGTTTTACGACAGATACAGGTGTCGTAGCGCAGGCTTTTGAGCTCCACTGCGATACGGTAATTAAGACTACTAAAGTAGATGGCATTTATGACCGCGATCCTGAGCTACACAAAGATGCTAAACGATATGAGAGAATTAGCTTTAATGATGCACTTGCAAATCAGGAAATACAGATTATGGATCGAGCGGCACTTGCTTTTGCTGCAGATAAAGAAATAACACTTGTTATTTGCCAGCCAGACCCCGAAGTCGTGCTTGCGGTACTTAAGGGAGATACTAAAAAGGGAACTATCGTTTCTTAAACGTGATGATAGCCACTGCCTCGAGCAATTTCGTGTGCTCGATATAACTGTTCTACCAATATAAGTCGAACCAGTAGGTGGGGAAAGACCAATTTAGATAACGACCAGGTAAAATCTGCTCGATCTTTAATAGTTTGATCGACTCCGTAGGCGCCGCCAATAATAATAAGAAGCTCTTTTGCGCTTCCGTTTTTTAGTGTTTCAATTTTTTCAGACAATTCGGGTGATGTTAATTGTTTTCCAGTTTCATCAAGAAGCCATACGATTTCATTATTTTTCAAATAACTCCTTATTTTTGCACTCTCTTCCCGCCGGGCATCATCGCCCGAAAGCCCACTATAAGGAACGAAAATCCATTGAATCGAAAAACTCTGCTTGATTCTCTTTTCGTATTCATTAATTGCAGCAGATGCAAAAGGGTCGTTCTTCTTCCCAACAGATAGAATTGTTATTTTCACGATTATTTTTTAAGAAAAATACCAAGAATGAAATACAAGAGTACGAATATGAAAAGAGCTGAGGCGGCTGCCGCAATGCTGCTGGATTTTGTATTATTTCCGGTACTTTTACTAAATTTTGCGTAAATCCATGCGCCAGCTCCAGCGGCAAAAAATAAAGCGACTAGTGCATTACTCATCTGTTTTTTCTCCTTCTAGAATTATATTTAGAGTTTTTTCAAGTATAGCGAAATCTGGCTCTTTAGTCATATCAGGAATAGTACGAAACTCCTCAGTGGTATCAAATGGAATGAGATGAACGTGTGCATGAGGAACGTCTACCCCAATTATTTGCAGGCCAATTCTTTTTCTACCAAAAACGTGAAGTTTCTGGGACACGATCTTAACTGTTTGCCAAAGCTGCTTGTAGTCTTCTTCCTCGAGATCTTCAAAATGATCCACCTGCTTTTTGGGCACCACAAGTGTATGACCTTGTTGCGTGGGGTGAATATCCAAAAAGGCTACCGTGTAGTCATCTTCATACACTTTAAATGAAGGGATTTCTCCATCAATTATGCGACTAAAAATACTTTTTTCCATCCCAAATATAATAGCACCTAAATCATCGACTCAGCCCGTGATACTTCAAAGTATTAGACAGGTTTGGTATAATTAAACTCCGCAACAAATATAACCAAGGAGCTCAGCAGTTTGTTAAATTCTCAGGAAAAATCAGGAAATTCTAATTATTCAGATAAATGCACCAGTGATTCGTTCGAAGAATTAGGCGTTTCAATTAATCGACTTCTGGTGGAAGCGAACGAACCTGGAGCCCTCGAAGAATATTTCAATGATTTACTAAGTGACCACACTGAAGATTTATTATCCAAAGAGAAAAAACAACTCTTTGAGATCTGCCGACAATTACAGCAAGAGAAAAATTTAAACAGCTATATTCGTCTCGCCGAACCGGTAATAGGTGAGCTGGCGATGGATAATCTAAAAGTAGAAAATCGGCTGCTGGAATCGAACGAGGAAGCTATGCGAGCGATGTATGGTTCTAGACGTGAGCACGAATATCTGTATAGGGCTAACTTTAGAAGAAGGCTTGCGTCTCCGCTTCATATAAAAAATCAACATGCATTAATTGTTTCAAAAAATAATATCATAGAAGAAGAAATTACTGATTTTAGAGAGATTACTGATAAATTTGAAACAAATACTCATCGACGTCTTGATGCACTCGATAGTGAATACATGAGTGGACTTAAAAGGGAAAAAGTACTCAAAGAGCTCTCGGAGGAAATCGTAGTTAATGAAAATTTTGAAAATATAGATTTACAGCAATTTTTGGATCCCGTTATAACTGCATACCTCAGCGAGACGCTTTTTCGGAGCTTCAAAGAAATCACTAATGATGAAGAGAGGGAAGAATTTTTCGGCAGCTATTTATTAAATTTAAAGACCGAAAGTAACACACTAAATCTAAGAAAAAAAATTAATGGTATCTTAGAGGCTTATCGACCAATATTTGAAGATCGTATAGAAAGATTTAATCGCATCAATGATGAAATATCCGCTACCCTTAAAAAATATAGCGATACCGGGAATAGGCAATACACCGAAACGATAGCACCTCAAGATTTAAGAAACATTTTAAAAACTCAAACCAAGAATATCGATGAAGTATACAACCGCATCAGTGGACGGGGAACGGTTATAATAAAAAACTTCTATGGCTTAAATGAGAAATTGGCTGCTGCGCAAGAATTACTAAAAGAAGAGTGGAGAAAATAGCTTAATCTCTGGCGGAGAGGGTGGGATTCGAACCCACGATACCGTTGCCGGCATACTGCTTTTCGAGAGCAGCTCCTTCAACCACTCGGACACCTCTCCATGACAATGTAGTGTAGCGTAGATTTACTATAAATTAAATTACGTCTTTATCTAAACTCAATGCTAGAATAAAGGTAATGCTTCACGTTTTTCTATTAGCTGGAGGTGCTGCTCTTGGGCTATCTATAGTAGCTTGGCTACTTAGTCTACTCGTTAAGGATGCCAGTATTGCTGACGTCTTCTGGGGACTTTATTTCATTATTATTGCTAGCGCACTATACATTGGCCTACCCAGCCATACTCGACTTCAATTAATCGACCTTATACTCGTATCGATATGGGGGCTTCGTCTTGCGTGGCACATTGGTTACAGGAAGATTGGTGCCGAGGAAGACTGGCGATATGCGGAAAATAGAAAAAAATGGGGGAACTCTTTCGCCGTTCGAAGCTATTTTCAGAACTTTTTCTTCCAGGCACTGCTAGCCCTAGTAATTTCCGCCTCAACTCTCGTTATAGCCTACAACCTGTCCTATGCAATTGTTAAAGTTGGCAGCCTTAATGGTACGCACCTATTGCACATTTTTGCGGTAGGGCTTTGGGCTGCAGGCTTTTTATTTGAATCAATTGGTGATTGGCAACTCAGTCGTTGGATTAAAACCAAGAAGAAAAATGGGGCAATCATGACCACTGGGCTATGGAGATACACGAGACACCCCAATTACTTTGGAGAAGTCACGCAGTGGTGGGCGCTTTGGATCCTTTGTCTTGGTGGAAGCTATAGTCTTTTTGCCATAATTAGCCCACTTCTTATTACGTATCTCATCCTATTTGTTTCAGGTGTACCAATGCTTGAAAAAAAATATATGAAAAATCCGAAGTTTAAAGCATACGCTAAAAAAACTTCCATTTTCATACCAATGCAACCTAAGGGAGGAAAATAATGACATCAGGAAAAGAAATAGAACTATTTGTTTTAGGGCTCGTAGTGTTTCTAGCCTTTGACAGCGTGTGGCTCGTTAAGATTGCGCCAAAACTATACAAACAATACATTGGGCATCTTATGGCAAAAAAACCCAATCTGCAGGCTGCAGGGCTGTTTTACGGCCTATATATTATTGGGCTATTAGTATTTGTGTTAGTTCCAGCAATAAATATGGGAAGTATACTACATGCACTCGGCTATGGAGCGCTGTATGGCTTATTTACCTACGCAACTTTTGATCTAACTTCACAAGCAGTATTAAAAAATTGGCCATGGGCAATCACCGGAATAGATATGCTTTGGGGAAGCTTTGTAACTATGACAAGTTCGACGGTTGTTTTTGCACTGTATTCTCATTTCGTGAAGTAATATATCCCAGTAATTTGACAAAATATATCTAAAGTTTTATTATATATTTATAGCAGGATACGTGTTGATGGTAGAAAAGAATTTGACAACACAATCTAAGAAAAGTCAGCGAGAGTTAACTCCTGAACGCCTCCGTTTCGTAGGCTGGCTTCGATTGCTTTCTGGCGGATTTCAACTTGTTGCGGCAGCAACGCAGGGTGGAGCTGGAATTGCTAATGGCATAGAGGGACTTGAAGAAACACTTGATGCAGCAGCACTGCGTGGAGCTGCAAAAGATCTTGAGGTTGAACACGCCCACCAAAAAGGAAATGCAAAAAAATATAGAAAAAGGATGCAGAAATTTGTTGGAGCAACAGCAGTAGCCGCTACCGTGGGCACCGGCTATGATGTTATCCATGAAGGAGTAATGCAAAATGGATGGATGGGAAGAATGGATGGTGTAGGGTTTAATAATCTTGCTGCGATGTCTTCAATCACTGCCGTTGCGCTTGGCTCGATTGCACTTATCGCAAATCGTCATGAAGTTTCCGATCACCTGCATCCTCATATCGAATTAGACGGAACGGTGCACGAAAAACCAAAGGGTATTAAGGGATATTTGGCTCGAGACACCCTTAAAGATTTTGTGATTCCTTTGTGTGTTCTTGGTGGTTCACTTGCAAAGGCACCACATCTTGCTGAGTACGCACTTGAGGCTGCGAGTGCGGGTTATGGAATCAACATCTACAATAAACTTCGAAAAGAAAATTAATTAATACTTTGAATTAAGATGGTCTAGTGTGTAGCTTTCGTTAGAATACACTTGATGGTAATTTTCTGCTATGAACCTTGAGATAAACGAATCACGTGGGGGAGCGGTGGGCGTCAAGATAAGCCATTTTGGAGGATTATTTATAAAATAACCGCGCACTTCAGATCGAAAAGTTGGGTCATGTTCGCCCATCCAGTCTTGTAAAGCTGTTAATCTTTTACTCGGGGTTACTGAAGTAAGAACAAAGGGGAGTGGGTTGATATTGTAACTATATATGTCATTTCGTTGAGCAAGCGGAACCCGCTCGATCACTTGTATTGAATTTTGCTCAAACAGTTTATCGACTTTTTTTTCAAAATTATATTTATAGAATACTGATACATCTACAAGAGTCATGATTATTATCGCTACTATTCCAACACCAAGAACGAAACTTTCGGTTGCTACTTCGGGCGAGATTTCTTTTAAAATATCCGCAAGCAACATAAGGCTGAATATCAATGGTGGCATAAGTAACTGTAAATAATGCAGCCATGTTTGTCCTGAAACAAATATTGCAAGGTTTGAAAAAATAGCTACGAAAATTAATAGTGAAGTAATTTTTGAGTCTTTTTTGACAGCGTAATACAAAAAAGCAGTTGCAAGTGAAATAAAAGTAACAACATAGCTCGATATCGCAAAAGAAGAATGAGCAACACCCAAGAGTCCGCCTGCGCCAGACATGGAATATTTTAAGTTAAAGATAAACGTTCCATATATCATTGCCTGAAGGCTATGATGTAGGGCAAAATATAGCAGCAAAATACTGGTTATTACCACAAAACCACTTGCAATATACACAACAACTACAGTAGCTTTTCTTATTCCAAGCTGTCTTAGTGTGAAAAAAATTAACACAAGTAATCCAGCGGTAATTGAGGCAACATTATTGGCCCTTATAAAAAAAATAAGCGCAGATAATATTCCGAGTAAAAAATAAAGTTCATTTTCTCTTCTGCTACTAATTCTTTTACTAAAAGTACTAAGACTCCCTCGTTTAAAAAGATAGATGAGCAAATAAAGTCCAAGCATAACAAAAGAAAGACTAAACTCCTCTCCGAGGTTCCCCCCTTCAAACGCAAACCCATAAAAACAAAGATAGACAATAGGGAATATCCAGGCAATTCTTTTACTAACAAAATTCTGGGCTATAAACAGAATAGAAAATAGAGTGACGAGCAGAAATAGGTATTGAACCAGGAAAATACCGATTCTTCCGCTCGATATCCAGGCTCCCAGAGCTTCAATAAAAAACAGTACTGGTCCTTTTGAATCCATGGTAGTGAGATACAAATTTCCTCCCCGAACTAATGAAAGTCCCATGAGTCTAAAAATAGTGCTATCTATATAACTCCATGTAAAAAGTGGACTTGTGCTCACCGATTGCAATAGCAAAAATAAAAAACCCGCCACTGATGTAATTAAAGTAGCGGGATTTACTAATCGTTTTTTAATTTCATTTACCATTGTTAAACAGTATATAGGCTGAGAGTCGATTTAGGTAAGCATGAATAGTAACAAAATGATTAAGAGGAAGATGCTATGGTGCACCCGACAGGATTTGAACCTACGACCTTCAGTACCGCAAACTGACGCTCTATCCAGCTGAGCTACGGGTGCAAAGCTACATCACTATAACAGATGAGAAGAGTTTTTTCTATATACTAGAAACGAAGTCGTGCAGCAAGACGATCAATTGAAGCCGATCTCTTTATGTCTACTGGCAAAAAAGTTCCAACTAAATGTAAAATTTCTTGTTCTCGCTCTATGGGGTAATAAATCGTAAGTGGCACTGCGATACGACGAGTTGGAATAAAACTTATTTCAGGAATAGTGCCATCCTTTATCATTTCAGCGCCCCTAAATGTTTCGTATGTATAATGTTTTTTATCGACAGTTATTCCTTTTTCATCAACACCGTACTGAAGGCTCCTTGGCTTAGCATTACCGTAAATCCCAAATATTAAAGCGAGCATAATCACCGCTACTGCAGATATAATTTCACGGGTTAGTAAAAACATCAGACTAGCAATGATTACAGTGACCATAATGAGTAGCAAATACCAGCTCGATTTTTTTTCATGCACAATAAATTCTGAAGCGGTCCAACTAATACCGCCACCTTCAGGGGTATCTTGATGTTCCTGGGCATCCTGAGTGCTATCTTCATAAGAGTACAAGGTATTTTTATTATCATCGAGGGAGTAGCTTTGCATTACCAGTATTATATAACAGCATAAGGATTATGAGAACGTTATTGCTCTATAACAGATAAGAATGTACAATATTGTGGCTGATGTCAGTAAATTGGCCTTGGAGAGGTGCCCGAGCGGTTGAAGGGACTTGTCTTGAAAACAAGCGTGCCAGCAATGGTACCGTGGGTTCGAATCCCACCCTCTCCGCCAATTTTATCTGATTATTAGCGATGCGGAGGGGTACCCAAGTGGCTGAAGGGGACGGTTTGCTAAATCGTTAGGGGGGAGCAATCTCCCGCGAGGGTTCGAATCCCTCCTCCTCCGCCAATTAAAGAAACCAGAATAACTCTGGTTTTTTTAATTTCTAATTTATGTTGTACAAATTATGTTGTAAATCCTGAGAGGTATTGTTGCAACCTCTATGAAACACCTATATACTTTATATAAATACAGAAACGCAAATTTGTTAACTTTAAAGCGTGGAGGGTATCACGACATGGCACGACGAACAGCAGACGACGATCTACTGATGGAAGATGAATTAACAGCAGCCTTTTTAGGCGAAGAAGAAGTAGTTCAACATCAGCAAGTACAGCAACCAATGCAACAAGAGGACGAATGGGATGAAGAAGAAGCCGTTCCCGGTCAGCTTGCTGTTGATGTATATGAAACAAAAGACAAGCTTGTCGTTAAGGCAAGAACAGCTGGAGTCAACAAGAATGAGCTCGATGTCAGTATATCCGACAATACGCTTTCTATTCGCGGCTCGTTAAATGCAGGCTATGAAGAAGATGTCGAAAACTACCATCTTCAAGAATGCTACTGGGGTGAATTTTCTAGAAGTCTCGTGCTTCCAATTCCTGTAAAGGAAGATGAGATTGAGGCAGTACTTAAAGATGGTGTGCTCACTGTAAGCTTTACCAAAGTTAAGCAAGATACAGTAAAAAAGATTCAAGTGTTATAGTTAAAAAATTAGCATAACTAAAAAAGACCCTCTCGGGTCTTTTTTAGTTATTAGATTATCTATTTATTAACGTTTGAAAGAACAAATCTTACTACGATTTGCGCAACTGCAACAATAATTAATCCAACTATTGCATAAAGGATTGTGTTTTTGGCACTTGTTACACCGTTTGATTCACCACCTGAAGTAACGTATTTGAAACCTCCAACAATTATCATAATGACGGAAACCACTCCGACAACCCATGAAAATACCGTTATGACAGTATTAACTATACCATTCACTCCAGTACCACTATCAGTCTCACATTGCTGAGTGGTGCCTGGAGCTTCAAGATTTGCTCCACCACACAGTGATTCCTGGATTTCGCTATTTTGAGCGAATGCCGGCGATGCTGAAAGAAGCATTGCGCCTGGTATGATTGCTAACGCCAGTGCATACATTACTGTTATTAAGAGTTTAATTCTTTTCATTGTCTTTTCTCTTTACTGTTAATGGTTAATATACAATTTATAACACTTGGAGTCTCTTAGGGCAATAGTTATTTTACTTGTTGGTGTTACCAAGAACAAACTTCACTACGATTTGAGCAGCCATAACAACAACCAATCCTATTACGGCGTAAAGAATAGTATTTCTGGCGGCACTAACTCTTCCTGAGTCACCACCAGAAGTTACGAACCTAAATCCTCCCATTATAAGCATAATTACCGCTGCTATACCGACAATCCATGAAAAGATATCAAGCGCAAATTGCACATTGGATTGGATTGAGTTGGCTGGTGTACTGCTGCAACCGCCAGGTATAGCACTACAAGCGGTATCTTTAGTTGTTTGATCAACAGCATACGTGACCGTGGAAACAAAAATTGTTGGTATGCATAAGATGATCGCCGATATTGTAGATAAAAGAATTTTTTTCATTTCTAACCCTATTTTAAATTATTTATTACAAAACTTACAATAATTCGAGCTAGAACTACAACAACTAAACCAATAGTCGAATAGAGAATAGTGTTCCGAGCAGAACTTATTTTAGCACTATCTCCACCAGCGGTTATAAATCTAAAGCCTGAAAAAATAATCATAAAAACTGCAATTACACCTGTGGCCCAGGCAACAATATTTGCAACAGTACTAATGAGCCCATTATTTCCAGTTACTGTGTTGTTTTCTGTTGCAGTACAAACTGGGCTATTTGCACCACCTTGTGAGCCAACTACGTTTGGATCACAAGCTCCTTCACTTACCGGATTATTATCTGCTTTTGCGAGGTGACTGAGCAGAGGAGCCTGAAAAGCAAAAATTAACGCTAGCAGCATGAAAAATCGGATAATTTTTATCATAATTGACCAACCGCAAAACTGACAATTACTGTTGCGCTAAGGGTGACCGCAAGGCCAATCACAGCATAAAGTATCGTTTGTCGGGCCTTTTTAATTTTATTAGCATCTCCACCTGCGGTAACAAACTGGAAACCGGCAAAAACAATTATAAGAAAACTTATTGCAGCGCCAAGGCCAAAAGTAAACTGAAGAACAGTCTGAATAACTCCACTATTTGTTGGTTTCGGTATATTAAGACTATTGGGGTCTATTACTGACTGAGCGAAATAGCGATAAAGCGTTTGAAGACTTTTCATATTTTAGCCCTTCGAAACTAGCTGCTGAGCTATAAATTTAACTATTTGCGATGCTATAAGAGCTATTACTAACCCTATTACCGCGTTTAGGATTGTTTTTCTTGCACCAGATACTTGTTCGGGTGAATCTTGGGAAGCTGCAAGCTTGATGCCACCGTATGCCACAAAGAAAACGGCAACTAAGCCAGAGAGCCGTATAAGAATATCAAGGACTGCCATTGCAATTAAAATTGCCGGGTTTCCATCAGAAGTATTTATAACGCAATTTCCGGGTGAATCAGGGTTGAAACTTAGATATTCAGCCCAGGAAGGAAATCCTAAAAAACTATTCTTACAAGGATCAGCTAGCGCAAAGCCGGGAAAGACTATCAAAAACGAGAAAAGACTATAGCCAATAACCGATATTCTAAATAAAATTTTTTTCACACCACTCCTCCTGGGATAAGCCATTGCAAAAAAGCATAAAGGAAAATATATGCGACGAGGCCTACCAAAACATTCTCAATTCGTTTTTTTGCCGCTTGAACACCTTGGGGATTGTCAGCTGCTGAAGAATATTGAACACCCGCAAGTGTTACCATTATTATAACTATCACTCCGATAAGAGCTGAAAGTACATTTATCAAAAAACGAATCCACTGAATCATTGGATTATATTTAAGACAAGTATTGCTATCTACTCCCGTACAGTCATAAATACCCGCGCATGGCTTAGGCTTTTGTAATCCTGTCGTAAGAGTGCAGCCTCCGGATGGCGTGGCCCCTGAAGCTGCACCAACTGTACTCAATCCAGCTAATGGAGAAAAATTTAAGGCAAAAAAAGAGATAATGCAAAGAGTTAGGAATGGTATAAATTTTTTTCTTAGTATCATGATTATTACTTATATATGATAAATCAATAAAGCGATTAAACCAATAAAATTCTACGGCTTGTTTTTTTGTAAATAATAAGCTTATCCATTATTATAATATTTAGAGATGATAAATAAAATTTGTAAAAATGTTTAAGAAATTCTTTTCCCTTGCCAAGTTACTGTTTTTGTTTTCTGTTTTTTTTGGAAGCACACTGATCAGCCTAGACAATGCCACCGTAAAAGCTGCGTCAGGAAATTTAGTTTTACCAAATAGTAGTTTTAGCGACACCGTTAATGGTCCAGTTATAGCAAATGCCACGTTTACGTGGACAAACATGTCAACAATAGCAGCCTCATTTAAACAAGCAGATGGATCTACTTATTCTGTGAACTTCACGTCAAATATTGGAAGTAGTGGGAATACATTTAGAAATAATGATGGAAATCCATCCTATTATGTGGAGACAAATTCTTGTGCGTCACCCAATGGGAAACCCGCTAGTGTAGATAATAATGCTGGTGTTATAACTGCGAATCCATATCGTTCAGCGGGTAAGGCAAGCTTAGCAATTTACTATAACCCCCCCAATAGCACGAATTGTGTAGAAATTTCAGGAGTCTACATACAACCAGCACAACAAGAAAACGCTACAGTGATTTACGAGCTCAATGGTAATAATATAAATAGCATTGAGTATTTCTCGGATGGAAATTCATACAAATATACCTTGTCTAACATTCCAAACATCTACACCAGAACTAACGGGAATGACTCCAATTGTGAAACCCGGATTGTTGTAACCGGAAAGGATACGGCAGAAATTTGGCCATTGGTGGCTGGTGGAAAACCCTTAACTAGCTCACAAGCCAGTCACATTGGCTTAGCAGGTGTTGATTCGGCCACTTGTGCCTTAGACACTAATCAAAATGCGGCAAACAATTATTCGGGATCAATAAATAAAGATGGCTATTTTCCAACAAGAATCATAGGAGTTAACCTATCATCCGCAACTGGTTCGGGTGGATCATCATCGAATGGCTCTTCATCAGGTAGTAGTAGTTCGTGCACAGACACAACTGGTACTGGTAGTTGTCTTCAGCCTAATTGCGAGGCGGCAGTCTCATATTTTGGTTGGATGTTATGTCCAGTCATAGGTAAAGCCGATAGCGCATATCAATGGGCAAAAACGCTCATATATAGTCTACTCAACATCGATACAAATGGGGTAAGGAAAAACGATGGACTTTTTAAAGCTTGGCAAACCACTAAAAATCTTGCCACTGCAATCATTATACTGATAGGCGTCATAATGGTGGGAGCTCAAGTGCTTAATGTTGAAGTATTCTCAGCCTACACAGTAAAAAAAGTTCTTCCTAAACTAATCATAGCAACTATAGGGATGCAACTCTCCTGGTATATATTCATAGCATTAATAGATATATTTAACGCTATTGGAGTAGGTATTTATCAGCTACTTATAAATGCCTTCGGTGCAACGGATGCAATGGGCATTTTGGGAGCTAATGCAACTTCAAATGGAGTTGCAGATAGCACTACTATCGTTAAGGATTTAATTGGAGGAATAGCGGTGGGTGGTGCAGCGGTTGTGGGTGGCGTAGCGCTTATTGCGGCGTTTGCATCAGGCGCCGCCGAAGGAGCCTTCTTGGGTCTTATACTCGTGATGGTTGGCGCTCTTATTTCAATACTCGTTACACTTGTCACTTTAATTATTAGGAAAGTAGCAATAATCATTCTGTTGCTGCTTTCTCCTCTTGCGCTCATAGCTTGGGTGCTGCCCGGGACTCAGAGCTTATGGAATAAATGGTGGCAAAATTTCATTAAGTTACTGGGGATGTTCCCCCTTATTACATTGCTTTTTGCTGCGGGTGCAATCGGTTCAAAAGTTGTTCTAATAGGTGCAAGTAACGGGGGAGATCTTTCAATATTAAGAAGTTTTGATGTAATTATAGTTATAATTGTCTATTTCGCGCCCTTGTTTCTCATTCCAAAAACGTTCAAATTTGCCGGTACAGCTTTTGCAGCCATGGCCGGAGCAACTGCAGCTCTAGGAGATAAAGCAAAAAATAGCAAGCGCATGACGAGAGCTAAGGAAATGGTTCAGAAAAATAAGGATGCTTCTCGAGAATATAACAGACAACAAAAAGGTCTCAAGAATCTTGAGAGTAAAAATGGATTTAATCGAATGAGGGGGAGATATCAGACGGGAACATTTGGCGCGGCAGGCGCTTATCGAAACAGAGCGTCTCAGCAGCTTGAAGATGCCGCAGTAGCATCTAGCTTCGAAGTTCTTGACAATAAGTGGAAGAATGATCGTAGCACAGGGGTAAGAGAAGCTGCGAATATGGCAAAAGGCTTAGACAGTAACGGAAACAAAGCCAATTTTACAGAAGCTCAACGGGTTGCAGCAGTCAAATATTTAGCAAAACAAAAAGCTTATCCGCAGTTAAAAGGTGTTGCAGATAGTATGAACAGGGAAAATCCTACTCTTTGGGCTAAGGCTAAGAGTGGCGACAACTTTACTGCATTGAAAGAACTAAGTCCTTCGTTGGTAGAAGATATTCCTAATACATTCAATCCAAAAAAAATTACATCAGACAATCTTTCAACAATGGATCCCGCAGCACTCAAAGATATGCTGACTGCTCATGGACCTGGAGTTATTGATCCGAGAGTTATTAAGCAAGCAAAAGAAAAGAATCCAAGCATGACAACAGAAAAGCTAGCGCTTCTCGATCAGCTTTAAAAGGTCTGAATATATATGGCGACATACAAAGTACTACAAGACATTGAAGCTGAAGATAAATTATTTGGCCCACTTAGTCTTAAACAATTTATTTTTGCAGTAGTAGCCGCTGGCTTTATTTTCATTGCTTTCATTACCGTTTCAAAAACACATCAACTTCTTGCAGCTATTCCGTTTCTCCCATTTATAGGGGTTTTTGGACTCTTGGCAGCCCCGATAGGGGGGTATCAAACCACTGATGTGTGGCTCGCAGCACGAGTTCGTTTTTTCCTCAAACCCCATGTAAGAGTTTGGTTTCAGTCAGAAGTTAAAGAATTAGTACACATTACCGCCCCCAAAAGAGAAGAAAAAATATATACTGATGGACTCAACCAGGAACAGGTGAGAAGTAGATTGAAAGCACTCGCTGACACGCTAGACAGTAGGGGGTGGGCTCTAAAAAGTTCGGATGTAAATGAACCAACAGCACCTGACTATATTGGTTCGAGTGCTGATAGACTCGTAAGCTCTGCCAATCTTCCAAAAGTGGAAACCCCAAGTTATGTGCACGCTGAGGATGACATATTGAATGAAAAGGATAATAGAGTGGCCCACAACTTCAGTACAATGGTTGCAGCTGCCTCAGAAGCACAAAAGCGCGCAGCAATTGAACGTATGAATCAAGCGAGAATTAATCCCCAATCAGCCAAACCGAGTAACCAAAATGAAATACAAGAGGAAAGAGAAATCGAAAGTTTTATTCATAAAAAGAAAGAGCAGTCGGACGCAATCCTAAAAAATATTTCCAGCGCCCACCACAAAACAATTACACCCTTGCAAGAAAAAAATATAATTAACGATAATATTGAGCCACAATCAATGACAACCCCTCGAAATACTGCTATAGTTAACGAGACAAAACCACTCACTACTGCCATTGATTCGTCTTCACTTATCAAAGATGACAATAGCGGGGAGGTTACAATTAAGCTACGTTAAGACGGGTATAGCAAGGCTCATGAATCCACTAAACACCAACACCACCAATCCTCAAAATATTCAGCAACCCTCTCCACCTATGGGGCCTGTTGTTTCACCAAAAGACGCCTCAAGCGCGAATCGCACCAACCCAAATAGCACGCAAAATACTCTACAAATAAATGAAATTCGAGATGGAATTGTAATTATGAATGATGGCTCTTTTAGGGCGGTTGTTATGGTAAAAAGTATTAACTTTGATCTTATGTCAGCACAAGAAAGAGAAGGCGTAGAATATGCCTATCAAGGTTTTTTAAATTCACTCTTTTTTCCAATTCAAATCTTCATAAGATCACAAAAGGTGGATATTGGCCCTTACTTAGATAAGTTAGAAAAAATTAGGGGCGAACACGACAACATGCTTCTTGCACTTTTAATGGATGACTATATTAATTTTATGGATAACTTGGCAGCTCAAACAAATATAATGGATAAAAAATTCTACGTCTGTATCCCTTATTTTCCTGGGGTTGATGCTCAAAAAGCAGTTCAGAGTAGTAAAAATATTCTATCGGGAATTTTTGGCAAAAAAGAGCAGGTAATAACTATTGATGAAGGAACGCTCGAAAATGCCAAGGATGAGCTTCGCAACCGAACGCAGGCTGTTCTAGGTGGCCTCTCGCAAGCTGGAGTCCTGGGCTTACCTCTGAATACTCAAGAGCTTATTGAACTCTACTATGATGCATATAACCCTGATACCGCAACAAGACAACAATTGAAAGATTTTTCTGACTTAACAGTACCGGTTATTACAAAGGGCGTAGGCGAAGCGCCACGACCAAATCTTTCAAGGGAGCTTCCGTCATGAAAGGGGATATGAAATAATGGCATTTGGTAAAAAAAATACTATTGATCCCGTTGCTCTAGCTGAGCAACAAAGAGTTCAAGAGCAACTTCAGGTTCAAAATGCCTTTCAAAAAGGTATAACGGCATTGCGAGATTTTATCGCTCCTAGCTCACTTGAATTAAAAAGTAGTTATTATCAGATTGGTACCAGATACGCTCGAACTTTTTATGTCTACGGCTATCCTCGGCAAATATATACTGGATGGCTAAGCGGCATGATTAACCTTGATGAGGTTATTGATATATCACTCTATGTTTATCCAGTCGAGAGTCAGGTCGTGCTTGAGAATTTAAGGAAAAAAGTTGCACAGCTTGAAGCTGGCGTCCAAATTGATGCTGAAAAAGGCAAGGTGAGAGATCCAGGCAAAGAAGCGGCTATCATGGATGCAGAAGAGATGAGGGATAAGCTTCAGGTTGGCGAAGAGCGCTTTTTTAGGTTTGGTTTTTATTTTACTATTTATGGGAATTCCATGGATGAGCTTGAATTTGTGTCGCATAAAGTAGAATCAATGCTTGGGCAGCAATTAGTATATTCAAAGCCTGCGTCAGCACAGCAAGAACAGGGAATGAATAGTGTAATGCCCCAATTTGTTGATCAGCTTCAAATAAGAAGAAACATCAACACTGGAGCACTTAGTACTACTTTTCCATTTACTAGCGCCGATTTAACGGATGATCATGGAATCCTTTATGGCGTCAATATGCACAATAGTGGGCTTGTTATTTTTGATAGATTTAGTCTTGAAAATGGGAATTCCGTTGTTTTTGCAAAATCTGGAGCAGGAAAGAGTTTTGCCGTTAAGCTCGAAATTCTTAGAAGCCTAATGATGGGAACTGAAGTGTTTGTGCTTGATCCAGAAAATGAATACCAAAGAATGGCTGAAGCCGTAGGTGGAGCATACGTAAAGCTATCGCTTGGTTCACCAACTAGAATTAATCCATTTGAACTCCCCCAGGTTATAGATAAAGATGAAGCAGATAACGCTCTTAGAAGTAATTTAATTACGCTTCACGGGCTACTGCGCTTAATGATGGGGGGAGCACAAGCTCAAATGCTCGGAGCGGCGTCACAGATGGCACCGGCCCTCACGCCTGTAGAGGAAGCTGATCTTGATGCGGCGCTCATAGAAACGTACGCCAAAGCCGGTATAACAAATGATCCACTCACCCATATGAGTACCCCACCAACAATCGCTGATCTCTACGAAACGCTACTTCACTCAGGGGGGACGGGACCGCAACTCGCTCAGCGACTAAGAAAATACACTTCTGGAACATTTGCTGGTATTTTTAGTCAACAAAGCAATATAGATATAAATAATCCTTTTGCAGTCTTTAATATACGTGATCTTGAAGACGAACTACGTCCCGTGGCAATGTATATAGTGCTTAACTTCATTTGGAATAAAACAAAAAAAGATAAAAAGAAAAGAATTCTTGTCATTGATGAAGCGTGGCAATTCATGAAATACGAAGATAGTGCAAGCTTTATATTTAGCCTCGCTAAAAGAGCTCGTAAATATGGTCTTGGCATTACTACAATATCGCAAGACGTTGAAGACTTTATTGAATCGCGAATGGGTAGGGCGATTGTCGCTAATGCATCAATGCAGCTCCTTTTGAAGCAAAGCCCGAGTGCAATAGATAAACTGGCGGATGTCTTTAAGCTTACTGATGAGGAAAAAAAGCGACTTAGTCAGTTTCCTGTTGGGCAGGGACTATTTTTTGCTGGCCAAAATCATGTACATATTCAAGTCATTGCTAGCCCTTCAGAAACAACCCTCATAACAACAGATCCTGGTGAAGTTAAAAATATTGAACAACAAGGACAAATTCCTCTACAAGGAGAATCTACGGGGCAAATCTCCGCCAGACCCTAGTCAGGGTTACTTTTTTAAAAGTAAGCATAAAAATGTTACAATCTTAAGAGATAAGGGAGTAATAAAAAGATATGCCGATTAGCAGTGAAGAGGGTTCTCCTAGCCCTGTTACAGAAAATACATCTATTGACACCCCTGCAACTTCAAGTGGAACAAGCGGGTCTATGAAGAGCTTACTGGCTAAACGGAATCCCTTAAAAGGAGGCTTAAGTAAAAAACAAGGCCTAGCTATGGGGGGGATAACGGGAATTTTTGTGAGTGTGATAGCATTTGTTGTTATCTCAGGTCCTCTTGAACTTATACATTTTGCTGAAATGCTTAGACAATATCACTACAGTGATCAGTCATCCAACAATACCAGTGAGATAAAGAAATTATTTAATTATGCTCGAGGTGTTAATCCTTCTAGAACTAGATTAGGTTTTATTGGAAATAGAATTGCTGATTCTGTTACCAAACAGTTTGCAAAAAATGGCTGGAGCATGAATTATGATAAAACTGGTAAATTTACTGGGTACACATATGATCCTTTGTCGGGAGATAATGCGCTCGACCCTAAAAGCACCCCTGAACAAATAAGGGCCCACAATGAACAGGTTGCTTCTAGTATGAACAACGAAGGGGTGACCGCCACTTTGAGTGGGGATGGCAAAACTATTGCCGTGACGAGTTCAGACTCACGGTCAGCAGGAAGAACTGTTCTAAAATTTATGTACTCAGGAAACCGAGATGTCGGATCAATTACTGCAGCCCTTGAGCAGCGCTTGTTAATAAAAAGAATGGGTATAAATTTTGATCCGGTAACAGAGCTTAAGGATTTAGCTGGGACAAAACTGGCGGACAAATTAAAATCTTTTAAAGAGCAACGAACAAAAAATCTATCTGGGGATGAAACGCCTCCTGAAGTAAAAGTCCAGGGTGAAAAAGATTCAAAGGGTAAGCCAGTTACCACAAACGATCAGGGTGCAAGTAACGCGAATGATAGCGTTGATAACGTAAAGAGTGGAAAGCTGTCTGCTAAAGAATTATTAAATAAAGGGGGGGGCACTTTGCTCGGTTTCCTATGTGCTGCTCAAGGTATCTTTGATGCAGCCAGCAAAGCAAGCAAAATCAACAAACTTATTCCGTTAATTCATGCTGGAGCAGAAGTATTGTCCGTAGCGAGCAAAATTAAAGATGGTAATAATGTCGATTTAAATGCAGTGGGTCAAATAAGCAAGAGTCTGGAGAGCTCAACTGGCGGCGGTTCATTCATCCAATCAAATAGCCTACAGCATGAATTGAAGGGCAGCTTGGGAAAAAAATTACCATCAGAATTAGATCCTCGAAACTCTCAATTATTGGGCTCAAAAATTCTAAACGAAATTCCAGGCCTTAGCGGCGCATGTTCAATTTTAAATAATCAGATTGTTTCTCTTACGTTAACTATTGCGGGTGGAGTAGAGGGAATTCTTACATATGCTGTTACGGAGGCTATAACAGCATCAGGTCTAATGAATGATATCGTTAATGCCTTAACAACAAAAGTCGTTGATCTTTCAGCGCCTAAATATGCTGGAGCAGCGTATGGGGAAGCAGCAAACGTAGGAGTACAACTTATGTCTAACGAAACTGCGGCAACAATGGGAGGAAGAGTACTCACAAATTCTGAAACTGTCGCTTTAAATGACCAAATCAACCGAGAAACTAATGCGCAAAATAAGATACGTTCAATAGCGAGTAAGTATCTTGATCCAACCCAGTATGACACGCCAGTTGCCAAAGTTTTGGATAGTGTAAATCCCAGGGCTTTAGTTGCCAGCTTATCTCGATTACCTGGAATGGTTTTTGCGTCTCTCTTTCAACCTTTTATGGGAAAATCAAGTGCGGCTACCGAAGACTATACCTCTACCTATTATGGCTACGGCAAGGTTGGTTTTGCACCTGGAGAACTCGATTCAACCGGAAGCAATCCGTATCAAAATGCCGATGAAGTGAAAGATATAATAAATAATGATCATTCATACGTTCAAAAAATACAAGACTGCTTCAACGTAACTGTTTCTGGTTACGATAACTCTGGAGTTCTAGATTTCACCAGTCAATCAGGAACCGGAACCCAACCCGTAGTCCTTGGTAATGGAGATTATTCAAACCTTCCTTCGTACTGTACAAGCACGACTGATTCCAACATGGTAAAAATTAGAGTTGCAATGTTTGACACATTTGCCTTAAAGTCGACAGCGTGCACAGATTTTGGTGATTCACAAAGTTGTTCTGATCTTGGGCTACAGGGGCAATAAATGTTAAAAAAAATATCTTTTTTTATAAAAATATTTTCATTGACTATTTTAGTAGTGATTACATCATCCAATAGCTTTGTTTTTGCACTAACTCAAAAACAGCTTAATCTACTAAATGCCAATATCCTCTATTACGATTACGGTGGTGATTGCTCCTCTTCGAGTGATCCAGGTTCTACAGCAGCTCCAGGAAGTGGCTCGAATGTTTTTATTTTAGGAGATTCCATTACTGAAAGATCTGCCACTTCATACACTAACGCGTTAAAAGCTAAAGGATTTACAGTTACCATAGATGCATCGGCCGGTAGAAGCATTAATGGAGCAGGGGGTGTTGGCGGAGATAAGGGAACCAATGGCAACACCGACTCTGGCCTAAAAGCTGTCACTGATTCAACTGATGTAACACAAATAAAGGCGTCTCAAATTTTTATAATAGCCCTTGGGACTAATAGTCCAAATACTGTGGCGGGTATAGATGCTTTGATGGCTGCAATAAAAGCTAATGCGCCCGCATCAGCTCAATTCTATTGGGTAGACACAATTGCATTCGGAAGAACTGCCAGTAGTCTTTCAAGCTGGAATCAAGATTCCGTGAAACCAAGTAATGTTGCTACATATGCTGACGCTTCAAAACAAAATTATAATGTTCTTTCCTGGTTTAAAACCGTTGATCCAAATGGCGACCCCCAAAATCCTACAGGCAACGAAACTGATGCAAATCTCTATATTGATACATCTGATGGGCTAGGTGTTCATCCAACACCAGCCGGGAGTAATGCACTCGCTACAATGGTGACAAATGGAATATCGGGAGCGAGCGGTACGTCTAACAATGCCAGTGGGGGTAGTTGCTGTGCATCTAATTCACAGCCATTATCTGGTTCGACAAATGCCATAAAAGCCATGAATTTTTTCGAAGGCAAAGGATTGGGTGCCCTTCAGGCTGCTGCAATGGTTGGAAATTTTCAAGCAGAATCAGGAGTAAATGTTGATCCTACTGCAACAAATTCAATTGGCGCACATGGAATTGCCCAATGGTTAGGCGGTAGAAAAACAGCCCTTGAAAATTATGCAAAATCAAATAATCTTCAAGAAGACGACCTAACTACACAATTAAATTTTTCCTGGCAGGAGTTAACGGGAAGCTATAAATCAAGTGTCCTGGATCCAATAAAATCTTCCACTGATATTAATTCGGCTACTCAAATCGTTTTTGACAAATATGAAGTGGCTGGGGATAGCACTCTTCCTAAAAGACAGGCTTATGCAGCTGCTTTATTAGGTTCTACGAATGGGAATTTATCACCACCTCCTAATACAACTGATCAAGGATCTTCATCTTGCGGAGATGGAACAGTCGTAAGCACGGTAGGATATCATAACCCTTTTAGGGATGTAAAGGGGATCGCTTTTGCGGGAGTAGACGGAGGAGCGGATTACTCGGGCGAAGGTGTCGTTCATCCTATTGGAAACGGTGTTATTACTAATGCGACATTTCCCAGCGGTTGGCCAGGTGCTAACGGACAAGGCGGTGCATTCGTTCAATATCAGCTAACAGATGGTGCTGCAAGCGGTAAATATATCTATATTGCCGAGAACTGCTCTCCCGTAACAGTGAAGGTTGGTCAATCTGTTAATGCAAATACAGGGCTGTGTACTATGCATAATGCATATCCTTATAATGAAAGTGGCTGGGGTGCCGATCCTTCAGCGGGTGATTCCATTTCAGCTGCAACACACTGCTATACTGTAGAAAATGGACCAAATAAACAGCAAACCGCCTACGGGGCAAACTTCGCTTCATTAATTGAATCTTTAGGCGGGCCAAAAGGGAGTACGAGTTTTGATGCTTGTACTTTACCGGCTGGATGGCCAATATGGAAGTAATATATGGATAATTATAATAATTTTAATTCCTACGATAACAAAAGAGAAAGATTGATTAAGATTATTTTTGTTTTGTTTTGTTCAACTATTCTACTTTTTGTTATTGGTTTGCAAATCTTTAATTTTCTTACAACGGGTAATTTGGTGATTTCGAGCGATCAAGATGTTCAAATAACAATAACCAAATACAAGGACACGAACATAAATAACCCTTTTTCAAAATCCTTACAAGGTAGCTCAAAGATAGCATTAAAAGATGGAATATATATTGTTAACGCCCAGACCAAAGGGTATGGAGAATCTCGATATGTAACAATAAAAGGCCATGCGACATCAGTTATTAATTTTAATAAAAAGGCTTTAATTGGAAGTGAGCCGGTTACATTAGATAATGCAAAGAGTATATTTTCATCATTATCACTGCTCGAGTATTTCAACAATGATACGGGCCAGATTTACAGTATAGATTCTTCGGGTACCAAAAAAACGATAGCCGAGAACCTTTCATTCCAAAAAGTAAGATGGGACAAAAATGGAAATATAGTAGCTAGTACCAAAGTCAATGATTTATACTTCATTAAAGAAAACGGTATTTTCTTACTAACACAACCATCTCAAGAAATAAGTAGTAATTTGTCTGATTTTGACATAAGTCCTAATGGATCAATATACCTTTCGTATGGCAAAAACATATATACCGGAGATAGTGCCGGTAATTGGAAAAAAATATCTTCAACAAAAGGTACCTTTAGTCTTTATGCTTCTGATAACTGTGTTGCGGCTCTTGGTATCTACATAGGGAAAATACCAAAAGATTTGAATATAAATAGTCAGAGTATTGTATGTAAAAATGGCAGGCAAACAGATTTTAATTCTGTGGTTCGCGGGGCAGCTTGGTCACCTGATGGAAGCAAATTAGCTATTCAAGGAGTAGACACAACTATCTATGATAGTGAGACAGGAAAAGTCCTTCAAACAATCCCTTCAAAAGACCGGATTAATAATTTTGCCTGGCTAAGCAACTCATCACTTGCCTTTAGTACACAGTCGCTACTCTGGACTTTTGATACTTCCACGAATAATGCAGTAACCATCGATAATCTTGGGGTTGCAGGAAATTACACAGGAATATTCAGTGATTCTTCGAATAATTATCTCTATACAGTTGTAAGTAATAATCAGGGTGCTAGCCCTTATACTATTGAAAGATACCCTCTAAAAGGACAGGAAACGTCGTCGGTGGCAAATCAATTAGCAGTATTTCTTCCAAATAGTGTCAATGGGTGTTCTTTAAGTTTCATTAATTTTACGAAAATCACAATTTTTTCAACACCTACTGAATCAAGCTCAACTGACTGCACACTTGTTGCAAAGAATTATCTTCAGGGCTATGGAGTGAATACTGATTCATTATTATTTAAACCCGCAATCTAAAGGCTAATAACATTACATTTTTGGGCAAATTCTTTAACAATCACATCTGCGTCGGTGGTGGTAATGATTGTTTGGTAATCCTTTAGGTAGTTTGTGAGTGCTTTTCTTCGAGACCCATCAAGTTCACTAAATACATCATCAAGAAGAATGAGTGGTTTTTGCAGTCGTGCATCCTCAATAATTTTTATCTCGAGGATCTTGAGACTTAAGACTAGTGTTCTGGTTTCACCTCTTGATGCTATGTGTTCCGCTGGCTGATTATCGAGTACTACCAGGAAGTCGTCCCTGTGCGGTCCATACGTTGTAAAGCCGCGCTCTATATCTTTTTGTAAGTTCTGTTCAAGCTTTGCGAGTAAGCTCGTTTCGTATGATGCAATAGGTAGTTTTGTATCGTATTGTAAGGCCACCTTATTTTCTTTGCCTGCTATCTCACAATATATAGCCTCAAGCTGTTCATTAAGCCTTGTAACGAGCTTTTGGCGCGAAGCTACTAACTTACCGGCAAGCTCACTTAATCGCACGTCCCAGGCGAATATTTGGCTCTTAATAATTGTGTTCTTTTGTTTGAGTAGACTATTTCTTTGTGCAAGGGTTCTTTTGTATTGGTTCTTTAAGGAGGAGAAGTTTGCTTCAGTTTCCGCGAGCATCTGATCAAAAAAGTCTCTTCTGTGTTCAGGTGATCCAGTGAGGAGGCGCATATGTTCAGGTTCGAAAATAATAGTAGGGATAATATCGTTAAAGCCTGGTCTCTTTTTCCTGCTTCCATTTATTTCATATGTTTTATCTATACCCTCATTTCGTTTCTCGAGCTTTAAGATTCTCTCACCATCCTTAAATCCGACGTCGATGCGTGCCCACTCTTGCTCGTGCTGCAATAGTTCACTACTATGAGCACGAAAAGAAGGGAAGCCACTAACAATAAGAATAGCTTCGAGTAGATTCGTTTTACCGCAGCCATTAGGGCCAACCACAATATTAACGCCAGGTGAAAGATCGACTGCAAAATCTGCATATGATCGAAACTGCTGGATATGCAGCGACGTGTAAATATAATCTTTCATTTATTTAATTGTATAGCTAAAGAGGGGAGCTGTTTAGCTTTTTAGTGGCATAACGAGATATGTTTGGCCAGGAGCTTCCTTTGAGGTTAAGACACACGGCTCTAGTTTTCCGTTAAAACTAAAGCTTACCTGCTTAGTTCCGAGCGCACTCAGTGCATCAAGAAGATAACGAGAATTCAGGGTCACTTCACCAGAACCTGAGACTTCCGCATCTGCACTTGAAGTATTTTCGCCAAGTTGTGATGCAATTGAAGTAATACTGACATTCTTAGCGCCTTCGTCTACTTTGATTGTTATACTTCCGGCACTTTCTCGAGCAAACAGGGAAGCCACTTTCGTGATGGTAGTAAATTCATCTCGCGCAAGCGTTGCTATGGTGGAGAATTTTGTAGGAATAAGTTTTTTGTAGTCTGGATAGGTTGCGTCGATAAGTCGTGTAACGAGCTCGATATCTCCAACTTTAAATAATACTTGTTGGTTGTCAGCATGCATTTCAACCGATTCAGTATTTTCAGGTAGTACTCGAAGTAATTCTTGAAGCGCAGAAGCTGGAATAAGCAGGGAAATATCTTGAGCTGTTTTGAGTAATTTTTTCTCGGCTAATCGGTAGCTATCGGTCGCTGCTGCATACAGTGAACCATCTTGGGTATTTAATAAAACTCCCGTGAGCACCGGTCTTGTCTCATCAGATGAGGCTGCAAAGACCACTTGTTGCAAACTTTTCTTTAAATCCTTAAGAGGAATTTTGAGCTGTAAACCTTTTGTTATTTCAGGAACAAGAGGGAATTCATCAGCAAAGACACCATTGATTGTGGATTTATATTGTTCGGTTGAAATGTGAAGTTTGTGTTCATCGAGTTCAAGTTCCAGTATGCCACTCGGTAAACTACTGACATATTCCTGCATAAGGCGAGCAGGGACGGTGATAGCACCTTCTGTCTGTACCTTTGAACCAATCTTTTCAGTTATAGCTATTTCTAGATTAGTTGCAGAAAGACTTAGTCGATTATCTACTGTTCGAATAAGTACATTATTAAGAATCGGCAATGCATTCTTATTCACCATTGCAATACGAGCAACATTGTTTAATGCTTTGTTCAGATTTTCTTGTGTGACTTGTAGCTTCATAATTGTGATTCCCTTTACTTATTTATTTATGTAGTAGTTATAGTAGGCCCTGTGGATGATGGGGATAACGGTATCTTTACTGGAGTTAACTGAACGAAAAACATGTGTAGAACGCGGTGGGTAAGCGACGTATAAACTGCGAACAAAAAAGTGGAAAAAGACTGAATACTTTTTAGTGAGTGGATATGTGTATAAGTAGCCCTGTTTGTACGCACGTTGTGCACCCGGCTGTACACATTTATTCCACATATGAATGACATAAAAAGTCTTTTATGCATAGAGCTTTTCCTTAATTTCTTTAACGTGTTCCTTTAGGATATTGTCAAAATGTAGTTCTTTTTCAATCTTTTCAACAGAATGAATTGCGGTTGTATGATCTTTGCGACCTAATTCCTGGGCTATTTTCGGAAAACTTAAATGTAGCTCACTGCGAAGAAGATACATAGCAATCTGACGAGGAAAGACGATGTCTTTGTCGCGTTTTGGACTTAGTATTTCTTCAATACTTATTTGGAAGTGTTTTGCAGTTCTTTCGACCACTTGTTTTGCATTCATGTGTCGAGGACGTGAGCGGTGAGTACCAAAGAGGCCTGTTACTACTGAAAGGTCAGGTGTTAGATTGCGCATTTCACAAAAGGCGAGTAATTGATTGAGTGCGCCTTCAAGTTCTCGAATGTTAGTCTGTACCTGATTTGCAAGAAATTCCACTACCGGCTGGTCGAGCACAATATTATGCTGGTTCGCTTTGTTTTGAAGGATTGCGCAGCGTGTTTCAAAATCTGGTGCACCAATATCTACAATCATGCCCCATTCAAAACGACTTCGTAGTCGTTCTTCAAGGGTTGGTATAGATTTTGGTGGCTTGTCACTGGAGATAATAATTTGTTTGTTGGCCTGATGAAGGGCATTGAAAGTATGGAAGAATTCTTCCTGGGTTTTTTCTTTTCCAGCAATAAACTGCATATCGTCAACGATGAGGACGTCAGCGTTTCTATAGTGACCCGCAAAGTCGGTAATTTTCTTGTAGCGGATTGCATCAAGAAACTCCTGCACAAACTGCTCAGACGTCGCGTAGACCACTTTGGAACCTTTTTTGTTAGCGAGAACAGCATTACCGACTGCCTGAATTAAGTGTGTCTTACCTAGTCCAACGCCACCATAAATAAAGAGGGGGTTATATTTAGTGCCTGGATTTTGGGCAATCGCCTGACAGGCTGCATAGGCCATTTCGTTACCAGATCCTACGATAAAGCTGTCAAAGGTATAGCGATCATTAAGCCCTTGCCTATATGAATGAGTTAATGAAGGAGCGCCGTTACCGCTGAACATCTCGCGATTGGTTTTTTTGGGGCTCTCAGACATAATGACGACTTCTGTATCGTCTCTTGACGAAGATTTTGGAGGAGTTGAAGCGGTGTGTGTCTTAAACTCAAGGGCTATTTCCCCAAGTCCATTTTTAGCAAGGAGCTCCATTATCATGGGTTTAAACTTGGATTCGAGTTGTTGCTTATAGAAAATGTTGGGAACACCAATAATCATAGAACTTGCGTCTCGGCGGAGTACCTGGGTGTTTTTAAACCAGGTAACAAAGTTGCCGCGCGAAACAGTCAGCTCTATTTCTCCAAGTACTGATTGCCAAACTGCATCTTCTTCCACAGCGAGTAACCCTCTCTTAAACTTAAAATCCCTTTTTCCCTACAAGCACGTTTGTTTGTTACTTGAAACTATACAAGAGCAGGAAATAGTTTTCCACAGTTTTTTGAAAAATTATTCATTTTGTATTGTAACAACCAACAACTGGGGTAAAGTTATACACATTGGGAAGCCACCCCTGTATAAACAGTGGATAAAGATATGTGCAGTGTGGACAAACAACAGATTTTATCTCTTTAATCGAGTATTTTTTACAAACTCCACGCAGGGTAAATAATTTAACTCCTTGAAGTATCCCTCTTCTCGTGCTACTATTACCAACTGAAATTATGCCTAAAAGAACTCACCAACCAAAAAAGAGACGACGCAGCCGAGAACACGGGTTCTTTAAGCGTATGTCTACTCGTGCTGGTAAGCTCGTTTTAAAGAGACGTCGACTAAAAGGTCGCAAAAACATTTCTCACTAAGATTTGTCTTAAAAACAAGCTACACTGTATACATAAACCTAAGCTCGATAGTAAGGATTTATTTTGCTCGCCAAAAAACATCGCTTTCACGGCCATAACAGCCTTAATTTCACCTACAGACGAGGTGAGACAATCAGAAGCCCCTACTGTGCGATGCGCTTTGTTCCTGGAAAACACGAAACGTTTCGGGTGGCGGTTGTGGTCAGTAAGAAGGTTGCAAAGTCAGCACCTGATCGTAATCGCATACGTCGTCGGGTGTATGAAGCAATTCGTGAGCTTGCCCCAAAGCTACTAACTAACCAAGACATTGTGGTAACAATTTTTGATGAAAAATTTTTAACCATGCCACACGATGAATTATTTGCGTCATTAAAACGGCAAATAGAACAAATGGTAAAAACAAATAAAGAAAACTCCAAGAGTGCTTAGACAAAAGGGGTGGAGATAGGGTAAAATAGGAGTATATGTTTCATTTTATTGGTGTTTTATTCAATGCATTGATTGCTCGGCCAATCTTTAATCTACTCATAATTATATTCGCGCTGCTTCCCGGCCACAATTTAGGACTAGCTATAATTTTGTTTACAGTGCTTGTTCGCGTCGCCATGTATCCGCTTCTTAAAAAGCAATTACATCACGCGATGGCGATGAAAAAGTTGCAGCCTGAAATGCGCCGCATCAAAAAAGAAGCTGCCGGAAATAAGCAAAAAGAATCACAACTTATGATGGAACTCTATAAGGAACGTGAAGTGAATCCTTTTGGTTCTATTGGGATTATTCTTGTACAACTTCCTATCCTTATTGGGCTTTATTCTGGGATTTCTAAGCTTATTCATACTCCAAAAACGCTCTTTACCTATAGCTACGCATGGGTGCAGCACCTTCCCTACATGAAACATCTTGCGCTTAATATTCATGGTTTTAACGAGACGTTATTTAACGCTGTCGATCTAACGCGCCATGCTATGGAGAAGACTGGTGTTTACTGGCCTGCGATGATTCTTGTTGTTGTCAGCGTTGCCGTACAGTTCTTCCAGAGCAAACAGCTGATGATGCAGGATAAAAATGCACGAACCTTGCGACAGATTTTTAAAGATACTGCCAGTGGTAAACAAGTTGACCAAACTGAAATTCAAGCTGCAACAGGGAAGTTCACCCTTTTATTTATTCCTTTCATGCTCTTTATAGTCTCAATCAGCTTGCCGGCAGCACTGTCACTTTACTGGGCAATCGGTGGCCTTATAGCCCTTTACCAGCAGACAAAAATTCTTCGCCAAGACGTTAGTGAAATGGAAGCAGCTGTCGACAGCATTCCGGTTGAAGCAGAGATACTATCTAAGCCTAAGAAAAAAAATACAACCTCCTCAAGTAAAAAGAAAGCTAAAAAACGGAGGTGATAGATGGAAGATTCAATTCAATTCGCAAAGAAGTACGTAGAGGACTTACTGTCTTTCTTTGGGCTTAATACAGAAATCCACGCAACGTCTGAAGATGACGTTATTGAGCTCTCTATCCCATCAACGCACATGAACGGGTTTTTGATTGGCCAACGAGGTGAAACGCTTCGCTCCATTCAATATATGGTGAGCGCAGCACTCATGAATAACGATAAAGAGTACCACCGAGTGAATGTCGATGTCGCAGATTACAAAAAGGGTCGACAAGAACAACTCAGTGAAGTGACAAAGGGCTGGATTGAAAAAGTGAAAAGCTCAAACGAACCCATGACCTTGAAGCCAATGAATGCAGCCGATCGACGGATTGTACATAAAGTTGCAGGTGAATACGGGGTTGCAACCGAATCAGTTGGAGTGGGGCGAGATCGTCATATCGTACTGAGGCCGCAAGAAGTAGAGAAAACTGAAGAAGAATAGGCGTTAGATGTTAGCGGTGGTGCTTTTTGTTGCGACGCTGTTTCTTTTGTTTTTTGGGTTTTTGAGGAATTATCGGTTCTTCAACTGAAGGCGCAGGCGTAAGAGCTCTGGATCTTCTGAAAGTAGCAATAAATCCAATGACTGAAAAAGCCATGAGGCCATATAAGTACACCACGTAATTGTTTTTACCTTTCGTCACCACTTTTGGTGAATCTACAGGCCCATCGCTAACACTTATAGTATTGGCTGGAGTGTTAAGAAGGGTCATCGCACTGCCACCAGCTGTCGTGGCACCGCTTGCTCCGCTCTGACTAAAGGTAGCATTTTGAAAACTGCTATTTGATGATGAGCTATAGAGTTGGGACGGAGTAGCAGTTGGTTGTGCGGATTCCGCCTTCGCTACTATCGGTAGGAAGACAAATAATAGGCTCAAAAGAGCAGTGGTAGTCTTAAATTTCATTATCTGTAATTATGAGCTAAAGCGATATAAAACACAAAAAGAGTCTAATTCTTTAAAGCTTTTTCGTAGACTTCCAGTGTCTCTTCGGCCATTTTCTTCCAACTATATGTAGCAGCCTGTTTTACGCCTCGACGAATAAGATCTTTTCTGAGTTCGGTATTTTGAAGTACCTCATTAATACTACGTGCTATATCGTGAACATCGAGTGGATTGAAATACCAGGCCGCGTCTCCATATACTTCCGGAAGACAGGTAGCGTCGCTGCTCACAACTGGGGCGTGATGTACCATTGCTTCAAGACCTGGTAAACCAAAACCTTCACTTAAGCTTGGGAACACATAGACCTTACAGCCTCTATAGAGCCACTTAAGCTGGCCTTCGTTGACGTAGCCAGTAAATATTACTGAACCAGTTATTCCGAGTCTTTCTGCTTGTTCTAGGAAACTCTCGTAGACCGCATCTTTACGACCCGCTAAAACAAGTAGTAAATCAGGATTAGATTTCTTAAGAATTGCAAAAGCTTCAAGTAGTCTACCAAGATTTTTATGTGGCTGGGGGCGACCGACGTAGAAGATAAAGGGCTTTGATTGGAGTGATTTAATGGGTTCGATAGCTTCACGAATCTCGTCAGCCGCCTCATAAGTAACTATTATCTTGGATTCTTTTATTTTAGAAAACTGGACAACATCTTTTTTAACAAATTCAGTTGGTGTGATGATAGCTTTTGAAGTTCTGGGCACATACCAGTTTACGAATTTATATACTTGTTGTTTGAAGAAATAGACCA
>Ga0207956_1000014_pt1 | contig 71698 bp, 68 predicted proteins | sample CryBogCBE25Jul07_FD_184580 | JGI IMG/M metagenome (GOLD analysis project Ga0207956, IMG submission 184580) | Freshwater microbial communities from Crystal Bog, Wisconsin, USA - CBE25Jul07 (SPAdes) (version 2) | ecosystem: Environmental > Aquatic > Freshwater > Lake | place: Crystal Bog...
ACGCATGACAAGGTCTTTCTTGCATGAATTTTTCAATATCTTTTCTAACAAATTCACTGTCTGTTTCTTTATGGCGTCTCTCAAGATTTGGTATTACACCCTCAAAAGTTGTCTCAACTGAGCGACCCCCACCGAGTGGCACTCTGTAAATCTGTTTACCAGTTCCATAGAGAACTTTTTGCATCTGCTCGACTGAAAGCTCTCCTGTTGGAACGTGTGTGCTAAAACCATTGGCCTCTGCCATCACTTCAACTTTTTTAAGATACCAGCCATCGATACGAATTCTGTTCCATGGACGCACGGCACCCTCGGCGATTGTCAGCCTGCCATTTGGAATTACCATTTCAGGATCAACTTCAAGTCGATTGCCAAGCCCCGTGCAGACACTACAGGCGCCATGTGGAGAATTAAAGCTAAATGTCCGGGGTTCAAGCTCTGGAATTAGAATATCTGGATGATCGATACAGGCGTAATTAAGAGAGTAAATAGTTTCTTTATTTGTGTCAGCATTAATAATAAGAAGTCTTCCCTCGGCTATATCAAGTGCCTGCTCAATAGATTGGCTAATTCTTGATGCTCCGTCATCATTTACCACCATTCTATCAACAACAAGTTCAATGCTGTGCTTCTTTGCTTTATCTAGCTCAGGAAATTCATCAAGGGAATATACAACTTCATCAACTCGAACTCGTGCGAATCCAGCTCTTTGAAATTGTTCAGGAATATGCTCAAAAGCACCCTTTTTATCTACAATAATTGGAGCAAGGACTGAGATTCTATTATCTTTATTTTCTTTTGATACTTGGTCAACGATAACTGTCGGTGTTTGTCGAAAAACAGATTTTCCGCAGATTGGACAATGTGGAACTCCGATTCGAGCAAATAAGAGTCTTAAATAATCATATATTTCGGTTACCGTTGCAACAGTTGAGCGAGGATTTCGACTTGTAGACTTTTGATCAATAGATATTGCAGGGCTAAGTCCATCAATTTGATCTACATCGGGCTTTTCCATTAAGCCTAGGAATTGTCGTGCGTAGCTGCTAAGACTTTCTACATACCTTCTTTGCCCTTCTGCATAAATCGTATCAAAAGCCAGACTCGATTTTCCTGAGCCTGATAAGCCTGTTATGACCACTAATTGATTGCGCGGCAAATCTACACTAATATTTTTTAGATTATGCTCGCGAGCACCTTGAATACGTATAAAGTCTTGCATAATATAACACTGTATTCTAGCGCATTATGAGCTTTTTTTCTAGTGTTTGCAGCAATCTTTATTCTATATATGAATCGTATTGATGGCGATTTTGTGCTTGATCCTGAACAGCAGTAATAGCTTCTATATGATTCGCAAGAACTGGATGCGGTATATGATATGTCTTTCCGATAGTTATCGGCTCTACTGAAACTTTAGAAAGTTGCATTAATTCACGCTCTTCTTCAAATGCATCAAGTAGCTGGTTCGCATGTCGTGATCCTATTGTCATTCCATCACCACTCTGCCCATATTTTAAGAAAGTCATGTGCATATTTCGAGGATCGCTCACAATCTGAAATAGACCTTCTTTAGCAAGCTGTTGGGCAATAATACTATACTGTCTTTCGAGTATTTCCTTTTCTTCCGTATCAGCAAATTCAAAAACAACATTTCTCCGATCTTTCTTCATTTCTGGCGTAATCCCTAGCCATGCAATTTTACCTATCTCAAGAGTCAGCGGATTTTCAACAAAATGTTCTTCGAGCGCGGTCACCATCCTATGCATTTCAAACCCATTTTGCAGCGCTGAAGCTAGCTTAGTTTTAATAACTTTAACTGGTGCAATAGTAATGCCATGCCCGTCCTCAAGAATTCTTAGGGGAGCAGAAACAGGACGCATTTCCGATAACAAGTCTTCACCCGTTATGCATGCTCTAAGTGCAAAATCTCCCAGGCAGGCTTCAGTCTCCTCTGTTGCTGGACGATAGATACCAAATCGATTTTCATATGCTTTTGATGCCATTCTTTTCTGCCTCTTATTTGCATCGAGGGAACCTCGAATATTCGGCCCACCCACAGCCGAGAAACGTTTCATATTTTTCCTCTCTTTATTTTTTTAATAACTTTTTCAAAAACTTGATAAATTCACATTACACCCCGCCAAGACTAATTGTCAAACTTACAAGTCGTATGGGATTATGCTCTGGGCATAGAGAGAAAGCTCTTCCAAAAGATATTGTTGATGCTGAGTTAATCCATTATTCTTTAAAGCTGCTTCGATTTGCTTGCCATATGAAGCAATCCGACTCATGTCGCCTCCACCTAGGAGTCGTTGACTAATATATTCATTCCAGGTGGTTTGTTCTTCGTGTGAGAGACTTTTTGGAAATTGACGTGCTTTATATAGAAGTACTAATTTCTGTAAACGATCGTCATTAAATTCAGGGTGAAAATCTGCAATTGTGTTTGCATCACGATTGCGTACATCTTTCATAAGATGCTTATCGTGATCGCCTACGAATCCTTGATAAAGCATTCCATCAACTTCTTGGTATGACACCTCCAGCGATGTTTGGAAGGGCTTTTCGTTCAAGGAGTACGCTTCAGAAAGTTCTATTAAAAATCCTTTTTCCTTTTCCAGTATTTTTAAGTGTTTCTCACATTTTTTTATATCAAGAGAAAGTCGATTACTATCAGCTTCACGCATTACACTTATGGGTGCGACAGCTGGACATTTATTTAATTGAATTTGATACGCTGGAAAACGCTCCTCGCTATCCTTTAGCACTCTGTATGTCATTTTTTCAGCAAGATCTTTTGCTTTTAGTTTAAGGAACGGAGTTGGATCAACATTTAAATCATATACAACTATGTTACCCGGTCGATTAGGGTGATCGAACAAAGTGTACGCAATAGTTGTTTTCTCAGTTTTAGAAGATAAAGAGCCAGAAGTGTAGATATAGGGGGCCCCTGACCGTATTATTTTTTCGGCTTCTTTTTTATCTCTAATGCTTAGTAGAAACTCAAAAAGCTTTGGTTGTTTGTTATGAATTAATTTTGCGATTGCGATTGTTGCTTTAACATCACTGAGTGCATCGTGAGCTTTTTCATGAAGCAGTTTATTTATACTTGTTAAAAGCTCTAAGCGATTAGAGGATTTACCGTCAGGGCCAATTGGCCACTTAATTCCTTCAGGTCTAAGGGCGCGGCACATACGAACTAAGTCAAGAATATCCCACTTACTTCGACCATCAAACCATTGCCATTCATAAGCATCATAAAAATTTCTATAGTTTGTAAATCTAATAAATTCATCATCAAATCGTATTGAGTTGAATCCAACAAAAATAGTACCAGGAGTTGCAATCGTTTTATGGAAATATTCTAGAAATTCTTTTTCGGTTATTCCTTCTAGTAAAGTTTTTTGAGGAGTTATACCGGTAATTAAAATTGCTGAAGGACTTGGCAAAACATCAGCAGTTATTTTAATTAAAATATCGTCCGGCTCTCCAAGTGGTTCCAGATTAAGATCTGTTCTTTGCCCAGCAAATTGCATTATTCTTGCTGTTTTGGGATCGAGGTCTGATGTTTCAAGATCATAAAAATAAAATGATTGTGCCATCTGTAATATCTTCCTACGTTATAGTGTGCCTTGTTGACGAATATATTCTTCAATTGGGAATTTACGTCTAAGCCCATCATATACCATGCAACGAATTGTCCCATATACACTGCGTTCACCCCATGGCCTATCGTGCAGACCAGCTACACTCCACAAAATTCCTACATAGCCATTCGGATCTCCTCCGTCAAGGGAATAGAAATCATTTAGATAAACGAGAGTCTTAAATGCCTCATCGGCTGAAGTTGACCATTCGAGTACCTTCTTTGCCCAATACATTCTCATATAGCCATGTATTTTTCCTTGTTTTCTTAGTTGTATTTGGGCCGCGTTCCAGGCTTGATCATGTGTTTGGGCGTTTTCAAATTGTTCTTTAGAATACACATACTGTCGTTCATCATTAGCATGCTTAGAAAGACTTGCCAGCGCCCATGCTGGCGCTCCTTGCAAGGAATCATAATTATCGTTGTAATAACAGAAATTATCACTAAGCTCTTTTCGAACTACCATTTCCTCGACTAATGCATCAAAATCTTTTTGAAGTGAGCTATCGTCTAATAAACGTTTGAGCGCAGCCTTGTAAACCGTGAGCGTAGAAAGCTGACCGTAATGAAAATATGGGCTCAAATTACTGAGTCCATTTATCACAGGATTATTTCTGTTCTCTGAATAACCCTTTAGGCGATTATCCAAAAACGATTGAAGTGCTTTACTGGCATTCGCCTCACCACTCAGAAATGTGTAGCTACAGTTATTCTTTCTAATTTGACTGATCTGATTCAAAAAATCATTTTTGACTTTTGCAAAAGGCACGACTGCCTTTGACGGCCATTCATGTGGATGGCTCTGGATTTCGTATCCGTCTACATCAAATTCATCAAGCACCCGATGAATTTTTGGTCGGATTGTTCGTGCTCCGTATTCTTGCTTACTACTCGCTTCCCACACAGGGACGATATTATGCGTATCAACAACACTAACAGGCCATTTCTCAGATAACTGTTCTTTTAGCCTCCTAGCACCCTTAAATGGGCTCATATCAAAGAAAATTACCGATGGCTTAAAATGAGTAAAGGCAAGCGATAGCTTCTCGAGCGGTTTTCCGTGCATTGAGATGAAAGGAATATTTTTTGATTCAAGCGTATCGGCAACTTCGCTCAAGCCCTGCAGCATGAATTCATACTGCTCAAAAGATCTATTTATTAAAGTTTGATGCATAACAAAAATAACAGCGAGCGGCAGTTCATTATCTAAAGCGTATTTTTGAGCAGTAGCGAGTGCTAGGTTGTCTTTTGTTCTTTGATCACGACTCATTACATAGAGTACGCATGAGCCTTTTTTATTTTGGCTTAGTTGTAAAATTCTTTTAGTATTCAATTTCCCCACGTGAAGGATCCCCTATTACAATTTTATCGCCCGTATCAACGCCGTCTCTTCGCAATTGATTTAAGATACCCATCTTTTTCATAATATCTCGGAGTCGCTGGATACCAAAATCACTATTAAAATCAGTACGTTCAGCGAATCTTTCTATTTTTCTACCAGTAATAAGGAAACCTTTTTTTGTTTTTGTAACCTTCCAAAGATCAGGTGTATCTGCCATTTTAATGACAGGCAGGGCACTAGATATTTTTTCTTTTTGTTTATCAATCTTATTTTGATTCTTTACTATAACTTTTTGAATCTCAAATAGTGCCTTGTCTAATCCTTTTTTCGCAAACGATGAAATCACAAACACATCAGTTTTTTTAGGCAATACTGCGCGGAGTAAGTCTTCCTGCATTGCAATTATGTCCTCTGGTTGCGTTTCACTTTTGGAAAGTAAAATAATTTCAGGTTTTTTAGCAACGTCTGAGCTATAGGCCTTCAGTTCATTGCGAATCGTAATGTAATCTTTTGCAATATCGTTACTCCCAACGTCAATAAGATGAATAATTACACTGCAGCGGGCAATATGCCGAAGAAAATCATCACCTAAGCCTTTACCTTCGCTAGCACCTTCAATAAGTCCAGGAATATCTGCAAGCAGAATCGCTTCACCACCTACATCGACAACACCTAAATGCGGTATTAATGTGGTAAAGGGATAGTTTGCTATTTCAGGTCGAGCATTACTTACAGCAGTAAGGAAACTGCTTTTTCCTGCGTTCGGCAGCCCGACAAGACCACCGTCAGCAATAATCCTAAGCTCAAACGTAACTTTTTTCTTTTCCCCTTTTTCACCTTTTTCAGCAACTCGGGGTGCTTGCCGAACTGAAGATACAAAGTGAGCATTACCAAAGCCGCCTTTACCACCTTTAGCTATAACAAAGGTCTGCTCATCCTGAATTAGATCAAAAATAATGGTACCATCTTCGTCTATAACAACTGTTCCGACAGGAACGGGCACTATTGTGTCTTTAGCGTTTCTCCCGTGCTTTCGAGCACCGTCACCAGGGTTTCCATGTTCAGCAGTGATTAATTTTTTAAAACGAAAAGCCGCGAGCGTATTTTGGTTTCGGCTTGCCATTAATACGACGTCACCACCATTACCACCATCACCACCATCGGGCCCGCCTTTATCTACATAGATTTCATGGCGAAAACTAACTTTACCATCACCACCGTTTCCGGCAATTATTTCAACTTGTACTTTATCTACGAACATATTCAAACATCATTATAGGTGCCAGAGAGATAATCAGCAACTAATCTGTTAACGACCAAATTTTCGGGCAAATGTCATTGCCTTGTACTTAGTGGGTTTAATAGCCTTTTCCCATGTTCCAGAAAATGCAATATCCATGCCACCGAATGAACGCTTAAAGACACTAAAGCCTGCCCATTTATGATTTGTATCATCAAGCGGGGCTATTCCAAAAAAATCGAAACAAGTAAGTCCTTTTTCAATTGCGTCTTTAATCAAAAAAACTACGAGCGGTGCATTGGCCCCGAATTTACGAGCTTTGTCAAAAGCCCCAGTGTACATGTAGTACCTTGTTTGCGCATCAAAATCATCAAGAAACAATACACCAACAAGAGATTCATTTGCTTGTTTTGCGTAGGCTATACCAGCAACTTTGGATGGACCTAATTCTTCAAGCATTTTTTTAAAATATTCACCATTTCTAAACTGCGCCTTTGTTCTATCTGAAGTTGCTCCCATCATTTTAATAAAATCATCAAGATCTTTTTCTTCATAAGAAATTGTGAAAGTTATACCGTCACGCTCAACCCTGTTCCACCTGTACCGACTGGAACGATGAATACCACTCTTTACTGTTTCAAATCCTGGCGCTAAATCAAGCATCCAAGTTAAAGCGGGTTGAAAGGATTTTGACATTTTATGGTAATCAGCTAATTGCGTGAGAGCTAGTTGGTTCGTTGATAGCGGTTCTACTCGCACATAATCAATATTATTTTTAGTAGCAAGTTCCTCGAGATCTCTTAGCGCTTCATGTAGGGCTTGATTTGAATCATATGAGGGCCCGTAAGGGGTATATAGTCGAGTGAAATGCCGCCCTATTTTTCCATCCCCTTGCTCTAAAATTGCAAGATACCTCCAGCCCTCACCCTGTCTTTCAAATACTTTTTTTCCTAATTTTTGCTGAAAAAGAGCCCATTCGTGACTTTGGAGAAAATGTCGTTTAGTGAGAGTAATCATGGTTATGTCTAGTGTAGCAGAAAGAATTATTCTAGCGGTAAATATAACTAGGGTAGGAACTGGTTGACGTAACACGCCAGTCTACAACATCCCATCCGCCACCTGGTTTCGTGAGTTCTCGATCAAGATAGCCATAGGCATTCATCTCCGAAATAAGCATCGTGCCATTTGGATATACGGCTTCAACAATTCCAACATGCCCGTCATACCCTACAGTAGTTTGGAAGATTGATCCTGCTACTGGAGTTGAACTCACCGTCCAGCCACTATAACGCGCATAATAGGCCCACGTATTTGCATTTCCCCAGTTACGAGGGATACTAATTTTAGAGGCTACATACCACGTACAGTAACCAAACGTATATCCATTGTCACCGTACTGGGGCAAGAATCCATAAGCAAAATTACTCACTGAATCTGTTACTACCGGAACTGTGCCATCTGGCACAAAAATAGTCTGCCCCGTAACTAAGGATTTAATCTCTAAATTATTGAAAGCGATAATTTGACTTTGATCGGCGCTAAATTTGGATGCAATCGAAGCTAGCGTATCACCATTAACAACTTTATAAATAACTCCATTGCGTGGTGGTATTAAAAGTGAAGTACCGGTGCTTAAAGTGTCAGAATAAAGGCTATTTGACCACTTGATAGTGTTGGAAGTAATGCCAAATTTAATAGCAAGCGATGAGACAGAATCTCCTTCAACAGTAACGTAAGTTCTAATTGCTGTTATAGAGTCTGCCCCACCATTAACAAACTGCGGTTTTGTAATGATACTTTGGCTTGTAGTCGCTGATCCAATTTGAGCATCCTGAGAGTCTGCTAAATTTGATACGTCAACGGATTCAGGAAGGCGTGTTAGATTAGCTATATTTGATGCTATATCAGCTGAGGATATGCTATCAATAGGAGTAGAGCTTGTTATAGTTGAATTGTTAAAAATAGACAAGGTTGCACCACTTGATTGATAATTTTTTCCGATAGAAATAATTCCAAGAACTGCAACAATCAATAACCCATTCACAATTGTAAAACTATTTTTATAAAGTTTTTTCTTCAGTTTCTTTAACTTCTTTTTTCTAAGAAGTTTTTTTTCATTACCAACATCATCGAGTAACTCATTGGTAAGTTCATCACGACTTGGCTTTTTAAAAATAATATTAGTCACTTTACGGATAGTAGCTCCTGGCGATTCAATGTTTAATTACAATGGGCAGATAGAATATTGAGATCGCGCCTTTAATTATATCTTTTTAACACTTTATTCGTCAAACTATTACTACTTACTTTCATCTGTTAGTAGGTGCTGCACAGTACCTTGCAATAAGCCTGAGTATTGGCATCTTGTTGGGCCTGTGTATTAGCGTAATGAATTGAGCCGTCATCACCTGCCACAAAGAACAGATAATTATTCTTTATCGGGTAAGCGACAGCATTCAAGGATGAACGAGAAACGTTGCTTATCGGCCCCGGTGGAAGCCCAGCATATCGTCGGGTGTTATACGGTGAATCTAATGATGGTGACGGTGCCTGGCCCGTCACAATAGCAGCATATTGATAGGTGACATCCGATCCAAGCATCATGCCAATTTTTAAACGATTAAGAAATACTTGGGCAACCATTTGCCTGTCGTGGTCATTTGAAACTTCATGTTCGACTATGGAGGCAAGCGTTATCGCCTGAAAGGTATTCAGACCCTCACCTTGATAAGCATTTATCATTTCTGGTGTCACTACTTTTCCCATTTCATCTAGAGATTCCTTCACGATATTCGTTGGAGTTGTAGAGGATGATGTACTGAAGGTATCTGGGTACAAATACCCTTCAAGTGTTGCACCTGCTGGTTTTGAATTCAGAATCGCTTCGTTAGGGTAACTAGTGGGATCAAGTGCTTTGTCTACTGCGGCCCTTGAATAGCCCGCATCAAGAAATGCCGTTTTTATTTGATCTAATCTTTGTGCCGGTAAAATTGTAAAGCTGTGAGCATTTATCTTACCATCAGTGATAATCCCTATTGTTTGAATAATTGAAGCTGAGGAGTCAAGTGTATATGAGCCTGCCTGAAGATTGGCTCTTAAATTATGGATTCTTAAGTAAATACTAAATGCAAAGGCGCTTCTTATTACTTTTTTATCCTGCAATAATTGAGCTATTTGATCAGCGGTTGATCCAGTTTGTATAGTGACACTAATGGCACTAGATTTAACTGTTAAGGGACTGAGCTCATTTTCATACCATACATATGAACCAAGAGCGAATACAATCGGAATTGAAAGTGATAGCGCTACTACAATTAATTTTTTAAGTTTCGTCTTTTTTTTCTTAGCGCCAGAAGTACTTGAATATCTCATAGTTCCTCCAGATAATCTTCAAGAATTATGACTGCAGCCATTGCATCAATGTCCGTCTTCTTATAACCCCTAACAAGACGTTCTTCTGCAGCCTTAGAACTTAAAGTTTCATCTTGAAAAATGATAGGAAGATTTAATGATGATAAATGATTGCCGACATAATCTCTTACATATTTCGTTTGCGCTGTTTCAGCACCACTCATATTACGGGGCAGGCCTATGACTAAGGCATCTATATTTTCAGCCTTTATAATTTTAGTGATTTCAGAAATAAAATTATTATCATTTTTAAGTGTTGCAACAGGCTGTGGAATTCTGGCAATCATATTGACGCGAGCAACACCAGTCTTGCTCTCACCAATATCTAATCCAAGTACATTATTAGTTGCCATTATTAACAAAGCTAACATTAATCTGTTTAAGGTTTTTGGGTGCGGTAGTTACATAAAAAGGACTGTAGCTAACCGTTACTGCAGTTACTCCAGGGAGTCCTTGTATGTAATTTTGAGCATCGCCTTTTTTCATTCCTTCAATTCTTTGGGCGATTGCTTGAGAGTTTTGTTTAATTCCTGTTGTCGCAGTTGAACTCAGATTAAACACTATGGTCCCGTTCGCTGGCTGCTCTTTAATTGTTTCCGTAGCGCTCTCTATACCAGTTGTAAGTACACTCTGCGTGCTTGCTAGGTTTTTTCCAGCAAGCATAGTAATAATCTGAGTCAAGCCATCGGTACTCGCGCCTGTCATTACGGAACTATATGCTATCGTAGCTGTTGCTGTTGATCCCTGCTCCCCTACTGCTGGAGAGCAACTTACTGCACCAGGATTAGCCGCAAATGAATCGAGGAGTGGCGTAAAGCCTTCTTTATTTAATTGATTTTGAAGCTGCGTTTTGTAAGTATCAGTCGAGCCATTTAAAATTGCATTACCTGCATTAGTACAGTCATTTTGACTTACTACGGTCACAATTTTATCTGTGCCGCCACCCATTGCACTTCCATTTCCTGAAATGTTTTGATTATTAGATACGACATAATTTGATGGCGCAAGATTGAATGACGCTCCACCATTTTGCGCTTCTACAGCAACTTTTGCTGGTTGGTCATTCTGACAGTTACTCCCATCCAGGGCAATTTTACTCGGAGTTATCGTGATGGGTGCTGTTGTTACGAAAATCAAGCCCCTTGAGCTTAGTTGCGTACCCGTACTCAAAGTAATTGTCGTACCATTAAACAGGTAAGCTGTTCTATCCACTACACTGCAATCATAAAGTATTACGGTGCCACTAGCTTTGTTTCCCTGATTTTGATTACCAGTAGGAGTAAATGTTTTAGTGGCATTGGTTTTAATGGTATCAAGCTTACCCGGGACAATCATCTTATCGACGTCAACTGAAGTTTGCTTAACATCTGTAGTGACAACGGTATTTATAACGTTACTCACATTTTGAGTGGTTATTTTTATCGACACTTTTGGCAGTATGTAGGTCATAATATACCATCCGCCGATAAGTACTATTACTATCGTTGGTATTAGAAAAAGTTTTAGGCGAAATGAATCAAAGTTTGGAACTTTATTTTTTTTATTTAGTTTTTCTTTTTTGTTTGGCTTAGTCTCTTCTTCTTCATCATTTTCTTCATCCTTAAACGGCTCATCATCTGATCCAAGTGTTATAACATCATCAGATAGTTCGCCTATAGATTTAGATTTATCAACTTCTACGTAATCTTCGTCATCACTAGAATCACCTTCATCAATTTCATCGTCATTTTCACCTTCATCATCCAAGTCCTCAATTTGTTTACGTGCAGCTTGAGGCGTAGGAACACTTGGTCGCGCATCCAGGGATTTTGCAACCATAACCCCCGCAGCTCCAGCAACCGCCATCAAAGATTGCTCGTTCGATACAAGAACTAGGTTTTTTTTTGCACTTTTAGCAGCGCGATTAAGAATTTTCATATTAATTGTACTTTGTAAAACAGTGCACCGTTTTGGCAACACTAGAGCAATGACTGAGCTTTCAGAAGACTGAACTTTATCAGTTATTGAAGTTATTTCATCATCGTTGTCTATATAAATTATATCTTTTTTCATATCTTTAGCATCCTGTTCAAACGATCTCGAACAGATTTCGAAGAACTCTCATATTGTATCAAGCTATCCATCCCGACGCGAAGTAATCCCATTGCCGTTATAAAGGTATGATCTTCAATTATTCCGGTTGCATCACTAATGCCTATTACTTGTTCTGGATTTATAAGTTGCACTTGAGGCTTTTTAGTGAAAGGAAGCTCGCTATACCAGTCCTTTCTATTAAGTGCATCAACTATCATTTCTAGCCCAGCCCCACCGCCACATAGTAGAATTCTGTGCGGTAAATGATCCAGTTTAGGAAATTCTTCTAAGCCCAATTCAACACCATTAAGCCAAACAGTTAGTGTTTTTCGTAGGGCATCTTCAACAGATTTTCGTCTTGGCTCGGGTGTTCGATCATTACTAAGTCCAAGTTTTAGAGATTCAGCCCTTTCAAAGTCAGTGCCAAGTTCTTTCTCTACAGACTTGGTATAGCTTCGGCCTCCTATACCAAACATTTTAGTTCCTTCAACGCCACCTTCATTGACAACAGCAATATCTGTTGTACCGCCACCAATATCTATTAATATCGCACTCAAATTTGCGTTAGGATCATCCCCTATAACAGCTCTTGCAACAGCAAAAGGTTCAGCTGCAACAGTAAGCAAGTCAAGGTCAAGCTGATGGGCAACTCGTTCTATTGCTCCAAAATGAACTTGCGGCGCAAATGCAGTATAGAGCTGTACGCTCACTTCTTTACCCTGAAAACCAATTGGATTCGTCACACTATAGCCATCTATTTCAATTGATATAAGCGCACTGTTCACGAGTTTGATGCCTATTTCCTTACCACCTGTGTCTACCGATAATTCTTTTTTTGCCTGCTCAAGAGCACGTTCCTGCACATGCATAAATATTGAATCAACTTCAGTCACATCAATTTCCTTATTCGGATTCTTTCTAGAAAATTTAACAGTTGTCGTGTTACCCCGCACCAGTTCACCGGCGATACCAACAACCGCGCTACGCGCACTTACTCCTGCTTGTTTTTCTGCTTGGTTGAGGGCAATATCACAATTAGCAACGACTCCAGCAATGTCAGCTATAGCGCCCGCTTGCATATCATGAAGGGTTTGATGAGCTCTGCCTACGCCAAGTATTTCAATGCCGTTATCTTCAGTAATTCTAGCAATAAGTGCTTTCACGAATTCAGTGCCTATATCCAAAGAAACTAGAAACTGATCATCTGCATCTTTTTTGGATGTTCTAGCTGTTTTTTTCAATCGTTTTATTTTACCAAGCATATAGTATTTATTTTACCATAAGCAGAGATTTACAACAGGTAAGATTATTGACTATTTTGCATAAAAGTTATACTATATATTTTATGTCTGAATCAAAAAAACCAAGTGATCTTCCTGAAGAATTTTATGATCAAAATTTTTTTGATACATTAAATAACTCTGTTGATATTCTTGAAACGCTTGCTTACGATGAAGAATTTTACGAGTTCATGCAAAAAAATTGGGTTACACGTGATCACATTTTCAGATCATCAGGTTTTAGTATAAATGAACATTTTATACCAAAAGAGATAGCTGACGTCATCTATCTTCCTTCAGTTTCTGATCTAACTAATATAAGTGCTAACGTTTTCGAATATAGAAATCTCGAAAATCCTGATGATATTGATTGGCTTGTAACTGTGCAATTTAATTTAAATGATTGCACTTTCGTAATGTCATCAGATAAAAACAATACTTTGATAGTTGCAAATAATGACTATGGTAAAGATTTGGAATTTGAATTTGAATCCGAATTTGCAAGAAAAGTACTTTTAGGCATGCTTGAATCCCAAAAAGAACTATCTTCTTGGAAATTACAGGAAATATATGAAGAGTTAGCTTTTAGTAACTATACTGAGCCTGAAGCCATAGCAAGAGTAATGAAATATTTGTCAGACTTTACTGGTAAAGGCACTAAAAAAACGACCACAGGAGTGATTTCTCGAACCGGAGAAAAAAGTATTGTAGCCCAACGAACGGGAATTAATACTCCGTTGGGAAACAGAATAGCTGTCACACTACACACTACTCAAACAAATGAACTCCAAAAAGATTCTGCTTTTGAATTTATGAGCGCCGTTCATGCAACAGGAAGAAATGTAGGTTCTGTAGAAATAGCAGCAAGAAGAGATTTGTCCACAAGTATTCATGATCTTGAAGTAGATATTCTAAGTAGTTCGAACGAAACAACTCTGATAGACAAAAATAGTGACCTCAGCGCTTACTCAGATGCAATGATTGCAATTGCTTCAGCAATTGCCCAGAACATTAGATAAGACTAGTGCTTCATGAGTACAGCTTTTATTCTTCTAATTCCTGCTGAAGAAGATTCTTCTTTTGTAATTTTGAATCTTTTACCACCTTCAGATAATTCTTTTGTATGATTAACGTGTGGTCCTCCACAAATTTCAAAACTAAAGGGTTTTTTGTCTGTCTTGGCTTGCATGCGATAAACTTTAACTACATCTCCATATCTGTCACCGAAAGCTCCAAGAACGTGCAAATCTTCTATCGCATGTTTCGTTGGATGCTCTTCCCAAGTAATTTGTAAATCTTTATCGATTTGTTCATTAACGGAATCTTCGACCAATTTAATCTGTTCTGGCGTCATTTTTTCAGGATGACTAAAATCAAATCGTAATCGCTCCTCCGTAATATTGCTGCCGTGCTGAATAACATGATCACCTAAAACATTACGCAGCGACTGGTACATGAGATGAGTTGCGGTATGATATTTTTTATGAATTTCGGTCTGTCCACCAAGTCCACCTTTAAAAGTTCCTTTGGTGGCAGTTTGACTACGAGTTCTTTGCTCATCCATATGATTATCAAATTCGAGCTTCCAATTATCGGTGACCTCAAACCCCTGAACAAAGGCTTCTTCAACACTTAATTCTGACGGAAATCCGTACGTATCATAAAGGGTAAATATATTCTTTCCGCTCAATTTTCCGTTCGTGGCCATCTTCTGTAATTCATTGACGCCTTTTCTCAAAGTCTGACGGAAAATTTTTTCTTCTTTAATTAATGTTGCGATGATGGATTCTTTTTGAGTAGCCACTTCAGGGTATTCATTTTCATACAAACTAACAATGATTGGGACAATTTTTTCACATAACCCCTGTTCTATTCCTAACCCAAAGGCATAACGAATTGCTCGACGCATAAATCGTCGCATAACATAGCCCTGCGTTTTATTACTAGGTATTACTCCATCAGTTGCAAGGAATGTAGCTGTTCTTAAGTGATCTACAATGACGCGCATTGCCGTAAGTTCTTGGTCGTATTTTTTGCCACTTAATCGTTCGAGTTCCTCAACTATAGGCCAAAGCAAACTAACTTTAAACATATCATCGTTATTATTTTTAGCTGCTGCAATTCTTTCTAGTCCTCCACCAAAATCAACATTGGCTTTTGGTAAGCTTGAAAAAGTTCCATCGACATTTTTAAGATACTGCATAAACACGCAATTACCGATTTCCATATATCGCCCACAGTCGCAATTAGGATGGCAAAGCTTTCCCCATTTAGTGTCATGCTCAATATGCTCGAATTCATAAAAAATTTCTGTATCGGGCCCACCTGGCTCTCCGGCGGGCATGTTACTTGGTATGCCAGCTCTGCTCCACCAGTTTTTCTTTGCATCGTAATAGAAGATCCTGCCGTTTTGCATTCCCTTTTCATAGCCATTTTGCTCTGAACCCAAATTAACAACTTTTGCGTCAATATTTTTTTCTTTGAAAAGTTTTTCCCATACCTCTGCTGATTCAGTATCTTTCTCAATTCCAGCTTCCTTATCTCCGATAAATGCAGTAACGAATAGTCTGGCTGGATCAAGCTGTACTTCTTCAGTTAAAAATCGGAAAAACCACTCAATTTGCTCTTGCTTGAAATAATCCCCAAAGCTCCAGTTGCCCAGCATTTCAAAAAAAGTTGTATGTCGATTATCTCCTACTTCTTCTATGTCCTCAGCCCTAAGACACGTTTGACTATCCACAAGTCGTGTTCCGTCAGGATGCGGCTCTCCGAGAAGGTAGGGCAAAAGTGGCTGCATTCCACTTCCAGTAAACAATGTGGTTGGATCATTTTGAGGAACTAAATTAGCACGCGGTATAATGACGTGTTTTTTTGACGTAAAATAATTGAGATAGGCTTTTCTTATTTCTTGTGCATTCATTGTTAGTATTGTATCAGATTTATAGGGGTTAAATAATAATCCCACCCCCAACAACTCTCTCATTTTCATAAATTACAACCGACTGACCTGGCGTAATGGCTCGAACAGGGTCATCAAGTATTATTTCTGTTATTTTTTCCTTGAAGCTACCTTTGACGAGAGGCGCACGATAACGTGTTCTCACCATATATGTTTTTCCTATTTGAGGAGCTTCATTTATCCAGTGTAGATCAGTAAGATTAAGTGTCTTCTTCCATAAAGATTCGTCATCAATTCGTGAGGTTACATAGACAGTATTTGTTTTCATGTCTTTCCCCGTTACGTAATATGGCAAGCCACCTCCTACATCAAGCCCATGCCGTTGACCAATTGTATAGAAAATCGCACCGTCATGTTGACCAATTTTTTTTCCATTCTGATCAATGATATCGCCCGCTTCTGTATCAACATATTGCTGCAAAAACTCTTTTATCCCTACTTTGCCGACGAAACAGATTCCCATACTCTCTTTTTTTGTAGCAGTAGCAAGATTCATTTCTTCAGCCATTTTTCTAACCTGTGGCTTGGTGAAGTCGCCAAGTGGAAAAATAGTTCTCTCAAGAACAGATTCTTTTACGCGATATAGAAAATAACTTTGATCTTTATTGGTATCTTTTCCTACAAGAAGTTTTCCATTTATTGAACGTGCATAGTGTCCGGTAGCAACAAAGTCTGCCCCTTGTTCAATGGCAGTATTATAAAAGAGTTTGAATTTCACCTCCTGATTGCACATAATATCAGGATTCGGAGTTCGGCCAGCTTTATACTCTTCTATCATATAATCCACTACTTTTTCTTGATATTCTTTTTCAAAATCAAACATCTTAAATTCAATACCAAGTTGCACTGCTATTCTTTTTGCGTCCTGATAATCTTCTTTCCAAGGGCAAGCAAATCCAGGAAGATCCTTACTCCAGTTTTTCATATAGACCCCCACCACTAAAAAGCCCTGTTCTTTCAAAAGAGCTGCAGAGACAGAACTGTCAACGCCACCGCTAAGTCCTACATAAACTGTTTTCATCGACTACTAGTGTACACTACTCGCCGAAAGGATGCTCACCTCTTTGAAGTTTTGACTTAACTGTTTTTGTGCCAAAACCCCGACCAAGCCAAAAAGTAACAATGATTGCACTAAAAAAGAAAGCAAAAACTTGCCAAGTAACGGACGATACAGATGGGGTTTTTGTCGTAGAAGCACCTGCGACAGAAGATTGAACAACTTGCCCATTAGCAACTCCCGATAATTGCAAAAAAGCTGCAGTTCCGTTTTGATCAACTGCTTTTATGAGAACTTTAAAGACCCCTGATTGTTGATAGGTATGACGTATAGTAAATTGCCCAACGGAGGTTTGCGAATAAACATCTGACGGTGATAGATCCCCCCAGTCAACACTTACGGCATATGGTGCAGTTCCACCACTAATAATAATTGGCCAATCGAGCTCTTGTTTGGGATTGGCACCCCTTTGGCCGAAATTAGAAGTTAGCGTAACCAGTGATGAGAGCGATGGGTTGGCTACCGTATTAGAATAATTAATTGTCACTACGTTACTGTCAGGCCCGGCCTGATTTAAAGCATCATAAACAGTAGCCTTTAATTCATTTTGGCCGCTGAAAAGATCAACTTGTATAGAATAAGATCCATTTTGACAAGCTATCGCACCCCCAAAAACACCATTTTTAAAAATTTTTACTAGAGTGTTTGCTGGACATGAACCCGTTAGGGTTATCGGCACGTTAGTAAAATTTGCGCCATTTGCAGGACTTACGATAGAGGCAGCTACTGACGGGGGAGGAGCTGAAACTTCACCCTGTAGTCCAACTCCATTATTTTGTGGGTTAGTTAGAGCTAGGGCATGATTCAAGACAATAAATGATGTGATGGCCGTGGCCAGCATAACATGAAGGAGAAATCTGTAGTTTTTATTCATCTGTTAGCCTAACAGCCCTAAGACCTTATTTCTTTACATGAGCATTATGACGAGGCGAATTTCGTCTTCGCATTACGACGTAAGTAATTCCACCTATTATAGATACGAGCGCTATTCCTCCGACGACAAGTATCCAAAAAGGGATTACCCAAAAACTTGTTTTAACTGTCAACACTTGCCCTAGTGTGCCATAGCCCAAGTATGCTGTCGCAGAATACCTACCAAAAAGATCTTGTTTTTGGATGTTATAGGTATATTTTCTCGTAGTGCCGGGCAACACTTCACCTCTTGGGTTAGTATTGTTAAAATTAATCGTCTCAACAACCTTGCCGCCACCATCAGTAATATTTATTTTTCCATTTGGTGCAAGATGAATATTTCCTGTATTTTGCAATCTTGTAACCATCTGCAGATTCTTAGAATTGCTAAAGAATGAGGCGGTACTTCCATTTTGGGCAGCAGAAAAATCTACTAGTTGTAGTTGTTCAGTGAGTTTACCTGGAACGGTAATAAGAAAAATAGTGCCGACGCTTGCCGAAAGAGTAACTGACTTTCCATTTGCTGTATTTGCAGAAACAAATCGAACCGCACCATAGTAGCCTCCAGAATTTGCATTTTGTGGAACAGTGATTGTAACAGGAACGGTCGCAGTTTGTCCGGCATCAATTGTTATATCAGGGATTGTTGAAGTAATGGCTCTAAAGCTATTGGCGGGTGCTGGCTGTGAGTTATCTAATATTACGGCTGGAGAACCAGATTCATCATTTGATGCAGTAAACTCATTTATTTCAGCTTTTGCAGTTATTTGATAACTATTAACATTTGTAACAAAAACATTTTCAGTAACAGAATGGCCTTTCTCGATTGTAGCGTCAATTCGTACTGGCGATAATCTGAAGCCATTTGCGATATTTGAAGTTGCATGTGCATATGATGAACCAAATATACTAAAGATGCTAATTAATGAAACTAACTGAAATACTATTTTGCGTCGCATCTTTACTCCTTATTATTCTCTACTATACCAAAAAAGCCATAACGTTACAGCTTATTTTATATAATTCCTGTTTTCTTAAAAATTCCCTATACAAATATAGGTAAGCGTGGTTGTGTAAAAACCTGGTAAAGTATTTTGTCCAATGTTAACTATATAGCTACTCGTGAATTTTTCTGCATCAACTACACCGGTAGTATGCACAATAGTATCTCCAGAATTAAATTTGAACAGATTTACATTGTTATAATCTCCAGAAATAATTGCTACTCCTGGGCCAACAGGATCTTGACCAACACCAGGGGCGCTATTAGCCCTTAAATTAAATCCGAATTGGGGTAGCCCTATTCTACTAAAACTTGGGGTAGAGATTGCATTAATTGCGTTATTACCTGACGTAAGGGTGGTGCCTTCAATGCTCACATTAAGCCCATAAGCAGCATTTGTTCCAATAATGAATTGTGCTGTTGCGAAACTGGTTTGGGTTGAGCTGAAGGTGCCCAGATTATTATCATTAGAAGTACCGGTTGAACAATCATACCCAGTAAAAGAATCTGCAGCACAAAAATATAGAAAAGGCGGTACAGTCGAGGCAAGAGTGATGCTTTCAGTAGTTGAAAGAGCTAACCCACCTGCATCGAGATATGTACCAGATGCATTAGTGCTAGAATAGGCAAAAATACGAGCATAAAAAGATCCCGTACCTGAAGGATTATGAAAACCCTTTAAAATTATACTTACCGTAGTAGGAGCCAATAATTGTGCTGATGGCCTACTCAAAATTACATAATTACTAGCTGCAGGATTTATATAAAAATCTGTAATACCCTGATTTCCGAGTGCACTAATTGTTGTATTTGATGTACTAAAACCTTCCGGAGGGGTACAGGAATCAGAAAGTAGTGGGCTATTGGAACAAAATAATACTTTAATTGAACCAATCGTTAAAGGAATGTTATTAGTGAAACCTATCGTATAGGTAACATCAGTAGCATCGCTCACAGAAGTAGACATTTGTACGGTTCTACTACCAAGATTAGATGCGCCTACTTTAAGTAAAGGCACACAAATAATTAGAGAAATTAAAGACAAAAACAAAGTGAGCCGAAACCTTACAGTTAATCGGCTCACTATACTAATTTACCCTTCTTTTCTTAGAATGTACCTGTAGCTATAAGGCTCTCAGAAGCGGTATAGATACCAGCAGGAGTCGTTAGAGCAGCAGTAGCGGCGAAGTTAAGCTTTGCCCATGCATCTGACGAAGGAGCAACTGTCGCAATTTGATCGCCGGCACCTAAGCCAGTGTTATTGGTAGCGCTTGTTGTATCCCATGAATACTGTGTTGCGCTATTGTATTTAGCTGTTAGTGTTACACCTGATGCGCTATAGTCAGTTCCACTCACTGTACCGATACGTAGACCGAAGGCTGCAGTACCAGCTGTAATTGAGTATGGCCCAGCTGAACCACCTGCACTTACGGCAGGAATCGTATTTGAACTTGGTGAAGTGGGGACTGTTCCCTTGATTCGCACAACAACGTTACCATTAGCGTTTGTCGAGCAACCGAAGTAAGCAGTATCTGCGTCAACTGCGGTGCTATCGAGAGCGGTTGGAGAACCATGACCTAGCGTAAGAGCAGGAGCTGCTACACCAGTTGTACAACCAGCTGATGGTTGTGTTTTTGATGCACAGAAGGTTAGGGATTCTTTTACGGTAGCGGTAATGGTAATTGACTGTGAGGTAGCAAGAGCGAATCCACCCGTATCTACCGCGCTACCTATGGATGTTGCGCTTGAATAGGTTCCGTATGTTGCATTACCATACGTATAAACACGACCGTAGAACGTACAACCAGAACCGTTGGTTGCAGTACACGTTGTTTGTGCTGCTGATGTTGGGTTTGTTACGTTTGAAATGGTGATTGTTTGAGCAGTGCTCGAGGTACTTGCAGCTGTACCAGCAATCTTAATTTGACCTAATCCTTTAGTACCTGCCGTAACACTTGTCATGAAAGTACTTGATACAGTAGCACTTGTGAAATCCGGTACACCTGCACCCGTAGCACAAGCAGCACCAGGAATCGGAGAGCTAGTTGAGTCACAAAAATCCAATACAAGGCTTTGTACTGATGTTCCTGAAGGTGTGAAGGTAACGGTATACGTTACACCCGTAGCTCCTTGGGCTGCTGTACTCATTTGTATTGATCTTGAGGAGACAGTTGCTGCATTTGCACTACTCGAGAGGGCAAGTGGAGCGACAAGTCCAATAGACAATATTCCTGCAGAGGCAAGATATTTTGCTCTGGAAGAAATATCTTTAATTTTATGTTTTAGTTTCATTTAGACCTTTTTTTATATTTTAAAAATTACTCTAAAAGAGTATCATATTTTTTTAAAAGCAACAATTCTTTATATAGTTTTCTACAGTTTAATAATAGCCAGTGGCAATAAGTGTGTGGCTAAAGTTGTAAAATCCAGACGGGGTCGTGTTACTTATATTAAATATATACGTGACTGTATATGTGGTGTAGCCAGAGCTACTGGCTGATTGCGCTATTATGTCACCTTGCACATATTTATATAGGTTTGACGTGTTATATCCTGTTGCCGCAGTTCCATAGCTGTAAGTGCTTGATGGAAGTTGCTGAGGATTAGACCCTATTGTTGAAGGACTTGTATTGGCTACTAAATTTATACCGAACTGCTCAGTGCCTATTATTGAAGCGGTCGGAGTGGAGGGTGTAGTTAAATAGTGTGTTATTCCGTTAGATACAGCACTTGGGGCAGGAGATCCATTTGTGACAGTGTAGCCACTAGCAAGATATGCCCTGACGCTAAATTGGGCTGTGGTTGATGCAGTGGATGATGAGGATAAAACTCCGACGTTTGTAACAGAATTAGGGGTGACTAGTTCAATATATGGATCCGCCGTTGTTGTGTACCCACCATACGCCTGATAGTTGGCGCTACTGCTATTACCTATACCCGTATCTCCAAGGCTTGCATTAAGGCAATAATTAGTCGAGCACGCATTCACTACACCTCCTGGACTTACTGATGATTCAGTGACACAGTTTATGCTGCCACAGGAAGTCGTAGTCGCCTTTACTAAGCCAGTAAAGAGCATAGGTACAGAAAAGAAAAGTAAAAAAGATAGATACCAAATTATTCTCTTCAATCTAATTATATTTATCCCCATAATTATTTACTATAATAACTCTTTTAAAAGCTTTTAGGCAAACCGTTAACGCTTGAGGGATAAATTGTAGTATAGTTAAAACTGATTAAGCATAAAATTTTTGAATAATGGATGATAGTAACAACAATTTAGAAAACGACGAAAATTCTCTAGAGACTCCAGAGACACAATTAAATTCGCAAGAATCCCTCGACCCCACAACTGCTCCGCAACCCATAATTGATGGGCCTGGTGTATCAAGTTCAAAACCAGAAAGTACCGCAAGTGATGCTATAGAAAAACCGAAAAAATCGTTGCCTCAAAAGATAAAAAAACTCATTTCTCACATTAATATCTACCTTCTGCTCTTTCTACTATTATTAGTAGTGTCTGGTATAGCAGGATTTGCTAGTTACAGGTCAAGCAAAAGCCAAGCAAAACAAAGCAATATCTTCAATCAAACTTTGAGTGCAAAAGATTTGCAAAATCTTAAAAATAACAATGCAACGGTAGGAGATTCATCGCAAGTATTAACAGTGGCATCGAATTCTATATTTAATGGTCAGGTACTGGTTAAAAATGATCTTAATGTTGCGGGTACCATACGTGTAGGTGGTGCACTCAATTTACCTGGTATAACAGTTTCAGGAACATCTAACTTTCAAAATGTTCAAATCGCTAGCACACTGAATGTAGCGGGTGATTCTGGAGTACAAGGTACGTTAACAGTACAAAAAAATCTTTCCGTTTCGGGCTCGGCCACATTCGGCGGTACTATTTCTACACCTGCACTTAATGTTGGTCAATTGACGCTAAGCAATGATTTACAGATTAATCGTCATATTACAGTCGGTGGGCCCTCTCCTCGTGCATCAAATGGCTCTAACATTGGACCGGGTGGTACGGTTTCAATAAATGGTTCAGATACCTCTGGCACAGTTGATATCAACTTCGGCAATAACCCTTCTGCAGGATATTTCGTAAATGTTGTATTCGCGAACACCTTCACGCAAACCCCTCATGTAGTGATTAGTCCCAATGCGTCTTCTTGTGCTTCAATTGGCTACTATGTGACGCGAAGCACAACAGGATTTTCTATTGGAGCAAACAGCCCCTCAACTGGTACGTGCTCCTTTGATTACATCATCATGGACTAGACGTCCAGAAAAACAATAACATCGTTATCCTTGACTTGCATTATGCCTTTAGAGATATCTATTTGCCTATCCTTATTATCTGCTGTATGGATTTTTAGTTTATATGGTGAAAGTAAGGTTATAAAGTTATGGTGTTGAGCTAAGACATCAAATGTACCTGTCTGGTTTAAGGCAGTGATACTTTTTACTATCCCTTCAAAATATACCTTATAAGGTGCATACACCTTCAGATGAAATTCATCACTACCAAGTTCACTTTCTTCACTTACTATTTGACCAGTAGATGCGTCTTGTCTGAATGCCATGGTTTAGATAATTATCTCTTCAATGCCTTTGAGCGTCTCTTCTCTTGTGAAATATTCACCCTTTACACCATTTAATCGCTCCATGACAAACATATTTTGTGTAAAATACTCGACCAGTTTCTTAGCTTTAGCGAATTCTTCACGATCTGTTGGACTAAGTTCATTTTCTCCAATAATTGCAATAATACCCTTTAGCTGATCATATTTTTGAAGCAGTGCCTGTACTTGCACGCTTAATAAATAATGTCTATCTCCGACAACTTCCGGTGAAAGTAAACTAGATGTAGTCAGATTAAGGTCTACTGCTGGTCGTATTCCTTGTTCAGCAACCTTACGACTAAGAACAATAGTAGAATCAAGTTCGTGAGATATAGCTTGAACAGCTGGATCGGATAAATCATCGGCCGGAACGTAAATTGTCTGTAAGCTCGTAATAGAGCCATTTTCATTTGAGCTTAATCTGTCTTGTAGTATTTTTACATCAGAAAAGATTGTTGGCTGATAACCGCCTTCACTCGGAATTTGATCCATAATTGTCGAGAGCTCATTTTTCGCCTGAACAAAACGGTACATATTATCCGCAAAAAATAGAATATCTCGATGTTCTTCATCACGAAAATACTCGGCAAGTGCAACAGCAGAAATTGCTACCAGACTTCTTTGAGCAGGATTTTCGTTCATCTGTCCAAAAAACATACAGGTATTTTTCAACAAATCATATTCTTTTAACGTTTCAAATAATTCATGGCCTTCACGAATACGCTCTCCGATACCGGCAAAGAACGCTAGGCCCTTTCCGTTTCTGGCTACATTGTGGATAAGTTCCATGGTAAGCACAGTTTTTCCGACTCCAGCACCACCAATGACACCAACTTTTCTACCCTTTACAAACGGAGTAAAGAAATCTATAACTTTAATACCTGTTTCAAGAATCTCTGGTTTTTGAATAGTAAAACCTGAGGATTGTCGCGAATTTGAAAATATATTTTTCTTTTTTATATTTTCTGGAAGAGGAGTTTTGCCATCAACAACCTCTCCTAAGGGATTAAAGATTCTTCCAATAGTTTCAGGCCCAACTGGAATTTCAATACCTAGATTTGTCCTAACGACTGCCATTTTTTTCTGGATGTCTTTATTGGATCGAATATTAATACATATCGCTGTCGACTCATCAAAAAGACTATCAACAAGTAACGGGCTTCTCTGATTATTTTGAACGATAATGACTTCTCCAACATTAGGCATGTTGGTGTCAAAAGTAACGTGAACGATAAGATCTTTTACCGCTGATATAAGACCATTATTCACGATGCCACCTTTCGTAAGCCGTTTATCATTTCTTTTAATCGCTCATCTTTTACGGCTCTACGTGATCTACTATATGATATCTTTAAATCGTCTACCGTATCATTAGATCGATTATGCGCTAAAGACATTGCTTGAAAACGGCTCGCATATTGAGCTAATTTAGATTCAAGAATAGCCTGACTGAGGGCTATATTTATCATAGAGCGCTCTAGGTGGTCAACAACCGCAAAACTACTTGGCTCAAAAATATAAGTAGCCTCATTTATGACATCACCAGTTTCCTTTGCAAGCTTCCCTCTTTCTTCAATAGCAGTGCTTAAATTAATTCTTTTAACATTTAGTGAAGTAAGGGATACGTATTGTTGATAAAAAACATCAGTCGATTTATACTTTTGCACTTCTTGAATAATAGGAGAAACATTTATATTTACGTCTTTTGAGGGCAATTTAAAATATTTAGTAAAACTTACTCCACGTTGTGCAAGTTGCGTAGTCCCGTGCCGGCCTATAACGATAATGTCTATTTTTTTGGGTTCATAGCTCTTAAGCATCCAATTGATAAGCCGTTGATCGATATCTCCGCTAAAGCCCCCTTCAGCAGTAATCACGATAAATAAGGTTTTGTTATTCTTTTCGACATCAGTTATATGAGTTCCTAGCTTAAAAGTAGACCCGGCTCTGATTTGAGTATACATATGCCAAAGTGTTTCAAAATAATTCTGACTCTGAACAACCTGATTCTTAATTTGTGCAATTCTCATGCTCGCAATACCTTCAAAAACACTTGTAAGCTCACCAAGTGTTTTCATATTTTGAAGCTCTTTGGCCAGTTCTTGCGGTTTTTTCATTTTTTTATCCCCACAAGAATTTTATCTTTTAGTTGTTTTTTAAGTTCATCAAAGTTTGAATTATTTTCATCTTCCTTGAGAAGTTTTGCATATTCTGGAACAAATGTTTTTAACGCATTCACATCAACTGACTCTTGGTCTGAAAGCTCAAGAATAATCTCAAACATTAGCTGTTGAGCGGCCAAGGTAAATGATTCTGAAGGTTTTTGATTAAATAACTCTACGATTCTTTTTCCAAGAATTAAATCTTTTTGACCTTCGAGCGCTAGTTCTGATCCAAAACGAGTATACTCTGCTGATTGGCGATATGCTGCCAAAGCTTTAAGTATTTTTGCTGCTATAGCTTTTTGTCTTTTATTGTGTCCGACACCACCTACACGAGTCACTGAAAGACCATTGTTAAGCCCGGGTCTAGTACCCTCTCTAAAAATATTTAAATCTAAGATCCATTGACCGTCCGTTATAGACATAATATTCGTAGGAAGATATGCTGTTATGTCACCGCCGCTGGCAAGCACTACCGGTAAACAGGTCAGAGTTTTGGCATTTGTAGATAATCTTCCTGCTCTCTCGAGTAAACTACTATGAGCATAGAACATATCACCAGGATAAGAGTCTCTGCCTGGGCTCTTACCACTTAATAAGGAGATTTCTCTATAGGCCATCGCATGAGTAGTTAGGTCATCATAAATTATGACTGCATCTCTGCCAAGATTAATCCAAAAATATTCTGCAATCGCACAAGCAACATATGGAGCGAGGTAACTCAAAACTAAGGAATCGAACATTGTTGAAACTATAACGATAGTGTTTTTGAGCGCCCCACTTTCGCTTAGGCTCGTCAGCAATGAATCAACATCAGCCTTTCTTTTTCCGATGAGAACATAGATAACAACTCTGTCTGTATTCTTTTGATTAACCGCTATTTGTGTCATGATTGTCGATTTACCTGACTTACTATCACCCAGTATCGCCATACGCTGGCCCTGAGCAATGGGGAATAATGTATCAATTACCGTTACTCCTGTTTCAAGTTGATCGGATAATTGTTTACGAATATAGAGCGGGGGAGCTTCATTGAAAACGATACCAGTAGTTTCCGCGGCTATCGGCCCCTTGCCATCAAGAGGTGCTCCAAGTACATTAACAACCCTACCGATGAATTCATTACCCACTTTAGTGATTAGGTCTTTATTTTGTTCAACTACTCCAATGCCCGTACTGAGCTCATGTTCACCTAAGTGTAATACGGTTACATGATCTTCATAAATATAATGGACGATTCCTTTGGAACCATCTTCGAACATGACTAAGGTGTGTTGTGTCGTCGGTTGAAGACCACGTACTTTTATCATAAATTTATTAACACCGATTACTTCTCCGACCGGATGTTTAGCTTCTACAAGACTTTGAAAGTGTTTATTATTCACCTCTTAGTGCCTTTACTAAATCTTTCTGACTATTTTGAAGGTGCTTTCTTAGGGAAAAATCGTATTGTGTTCTATTAGTGCGAAGCACGGCCCCAACTGAAATCGTAGGCTGAATACCAATGTTCAGAAGAATTTTCGGATCTACTTCTTTTCTAAACCAAGCGATAAGTTTCTGATTCACATCATCGGATGGTTCTGTGGCAAAACTCATATGAAAAAGAATTACTTGCTTAAGGGTTTTCTCCAATTGTTTTATGAGTTTTTTGGAAACATTTTTTTCGTTAAGATTAATTTGATTAAGTTGTACTAAATCCTTAAGCCCAGCAGATAGAGGAATTGGTGATTGAGTTGCTGTTTTACGAACATTATTTTGAACAACCAATACATCATAATCTCTAACTTCTCTTTGTATTCTGAGAATATCCTGTTTTGTTGCAATGGTCATTGGCATCTTAAGCTCCATTTTTAACATCCTCCAGAATTGCCTTTTTATTTTCCTCTAAGCTCTGGAAGATATACTCAAGTTGATCAGTGAGATCAATCTCTCCCCCAATCGCATCAAGGATATAGTGATTAAGGATGTCGGCCATATTTTTCTCAAAGCGATCAATAAGGCGCTGTTTTTCTTCGGCTGCTTGGTCATTCATTTGTTGCTCAAGTTGCGTTCTTTGTTGATCAATGACTTCTTGGGTCTTTTTTATAGATTCTAGCGCTATATCTCGTGCACTCGTTATGGATGCTTCATATTTGGAAAATTCATCTTTAAGCACTTTTTGAATCTCATCCTTCATAAAAGTGTTGAGTTCGCTAGTCGTCAATCGAAGATCTTGTTGCAAAAATAGAGCATTTTCGCTTATAACTTTTTCAAAATGTAGCCTACCTCTATTTCTTAATTCTTCTCTAAAACTATCGTTAAAAACTTCCATTGACTTCTTTTCGGCAATTGCAGCCAAATCGATATCTGGACTAGCTGATGTAGCTTTATTTTTTTTCGGACGAGGCCATAACAGATAAAGTAGAATTGACAGAATGGCAGCACTGATTCCTATTCCAAACGCTACCAGATACGAATTCATTTCTCCACCCCCAAATTTATATTTATAGCTTTAGTAATAAGTATACGCCAAAAACACCACTCAGAAAAACTAATAAACTTATGATTACAATTTGCACTAGACTCTTGGTAATTATTTTTTTGCTTAAAGGGTTTCTTCCAATTGAAATTATGCTACTACGAACGCCTCCATAAATGAGACTTCCGGATACGAATGCTGTTATAGCAAGTACTAAAATACTGATATAAACTCTCACTGGAGAAACTATTTTACCAGCAACCAGATTACTTGCCCGAGATAATATGCTCGGTAGACTATTATCGGTAATAAGTAGAGGGTTCTTACCGATGGCTATATCTATAGTCACATACCCAATATGTAGCGTAGATGTTTTTCCTGTAGAGTCTTTAACGGTAACAGTTCCTATCTGTTGAGCACTATCGTTTGCATTGAATGTACTTATCGACTTACCTACCACCAGAGGGTCTGTCGGTGTTGCCTTGTCACCAATTCCCGTAACTGCAGATAAAGCGACGAAGTCTCCGGGATTAATAGTACCGTTTTGATCATTCACCATGACGCTTACTCTCCCCGATGTGCTTACGTACACATTTGTGCTAGCGTTACCAATCAAAATTGTTGAACTACTGGGATTAACAACGACTCCATGAAGAAGGTTGTATTGCGACGAATTAATTGGCTCAACTTTAGTTACATCTTTTGGATCTAGTCCAACAATCATTCCATTTTGTAATAGCGTGTCCGATTTGTAACCTTGCGTTACACTTTGCGCTGATGCGATACAATTAAAAACCAAAAAAACCGCAATAGCGGACTCAAGCGTGATCAATATTTTTTTAAAATTATACATAGTTATCGGAGTTATATGTCTCTGATAATTAGTATAGCGCTTTTGCTTATTTTTTAGGTATATTTTGAATAATACTATCCACGAGTTCCTGTATCGCTTTGTACTCGGTGTATTTACCAATAGTTATTCTGATACTACTTCTTGCCTGTTCATCATTTAAGCCGATAGCTTTGAGTACATGAGAAGGCTCGTCATTACTTGCATTACATGCTGAGCCTGAAGCAACCATAAAACCTAATTCATCGAGCTCCATAAGCAAGCGTTCGTTATCGGTGCCATTAATAGTAATGTGAACATTATTAGCGATACGCTTTTTTTCCTTAGGGCCATTTAAGCTACACTCAGGAATTCTTTGCAACAGCTCATCAATAAGCTTGTTTCGGAGTTGAGCAACTCTATCGGCTTCTTGTTGGTAGCTACTCCGCACCTCATCCCAACTTACACCAAATGCAACAATTGCGGAAATATTTTCTGTACCACTTCGCAAGTTTGATTCTTGGCCACCTCCAAGTAGTAATGGACTAATGGTAACCCCAGTTTTTACAAACAACGCCCCGCACTGCTTTGGGCCATACATCTTACCTGCATTGATGCTTAATAAATCTACTCCAAGTCTAGATACTTGAAGATCCAAATAGTTAGTTGCTTGGCAGGCGTCTGTATGAAAATAAAGAGGGTAATTATTGCCTTCCTCTTTTCTTTTTTTTCTCATTTCTTCAACAAACCTACTTATTTCATAAATGGGCTGAATAGTGCCAATTTCATTATTTGCATACATCACGCTTATGAGCACAGTTGTAGGTTTAATTATTTTCCTAATAGCTTCAACTGACACAAATCCATTTGAGTCTACTTGAATAATCGAATGGTTGTATTTTTGGGCTGGCGCCAACACTGAATCATGCTCGATTGCCGATGTTATCATATGACCATCAGGAAATTTCTGCATTACTCCATGAATAGCCAGATTATTTGCCTCTGTCCCACCTGCCGTAAAAATAACTTCGAGTGGCTTAGCACCAATACCTTTAGCGATTTTTTGACGCACTGCTTCAATGGTATGTTTATTTTTCTTTGCGGAAAGGTAAAGCGCAGAAGCATTAAAGAATTCTTCACTTAAATAAGGTATCATAGCCTCCACAGCTTTAGGCAACATTGGGGTCGCCGCGGCATAATCGAAATAGCCATATAATTTTCTATTCATTATATGAATATCCTAACAATTTACACGGCTTGATGGTAGATAGAGGAAACAATTTTTTTGTAATAAATTTGGATTGCAGCTTTGAGATGTCGAACTTCAGTGGGACTTAGAGCTTGATAGCCCTTTCCGTCTTGAATTTTAACAATACCATTTGGACGCACATCGTATCGTGTATTCCTGACTTGCCGGGCTCCTGAGTGATCAAGCCACTCTTCGTGCCAAACCCAGGTATGTTCATCGAGACAAAAGAACTCTCTTCGATGTCCATTTGGTACTTGCCCAAAAATAGTTCCACCTAAAATAGCCTCGCGGCGTATCAAATTTCGATATGCCTCGAGACGAGTTTGAGCAAAACTATTTGATTGAACCTGTGCAATTATTTTACGCAGCATTTTTTTGCTCCTGGGAATTAACGAGATGGGTAGCAAATGAATTTTCAACAAATGCAGACTGCACAAGGTTTCTGGCATCGATTGCTCGGTTTTCTGCTTCACTTAAGATATCGGTGTTTCTTGCTTCAACTTCTTTCACAAAAGGAGAAATAAACATTTCCTGCGAAATTGGAGCACGCACGACACTGGATGCTTCTTGAGAAGTTAAAATTGATAGAGCAAGTTCGGTAGCGCGATAGAGCACGTCGCATCGAATCTCTTCGAGTGATTGGTTTTGTCGTTCGTAAATTTCTGGATGTAGTTGCATGGTTATACTTTAAAAAGTCTTTCTGCGTTCTTCGTAGTCTGAATCGCTAGCTGCTCTAGATGCTCCCCTCGTAGTTGACTTAAGAAATCCCCTACGAGTACCACATTTTTGGGCTCGTTTATTTTACCACGTAAAGGGTTAGGTGTCAAGAATGGAGCATCTGTTTCAAGTACTAATCTTGATAGTGGAACTTCCCTTGCTGCTTCAATTTGGTCACCATTTTTTGTAAACGTCATAATACCATTAAGCCCGATATACAGATCTCGCTTCGAAGCTTCATTAAGCTCTTTTTTTGTTGCAGTAAAACTATGAATAACGCCAGAAATTTTTGGATAATCATCATATATTTTCCAAAAATCTTCGAAGGCTTCTCTGACATGAAAAATCATGGGAAGATTATATTCAGCAGCTAGTTCAAATTGTTTTCTTAGTGCATATTCTTGATCTTCTTTAGAAGTATGGTTATAAAAATAATCTAAGCCGCATTCTCCTATAGCTTTTACTTTTTTATTCTTAACTAATGAAGCAAATGACTTGTAGGTTGCTTTATCTCGCAATTCTTTAGCCGCACTAGGATGCACACCAACGCTTGCCCAAATGGTATCGCTTTTATTGGCAAAGTTTATTGCATCTTTACTATCTGAAGTTGAAGTACCTACGCACATCAGCTTAGTTACACCAGCGGTAGCTGCTCGCTCAACTACTTCATCTGCGGGTAGTGGAAAGCTGGGCTCATGGATGTGGCAATGAGTATCAAAAAAATTAAACACGTTCCCTATTGTACACCCGATTAGAGCCACATCTCAACAATTTCTATTCCTTTGGAAAAAGAGGATTGTCGAGTGGAACAACTATCTTTTGTGAAAACAAATTTTCTATTTTTTTAGATGTATCTGGCATAAATGGAGAGAGGAGATCCGCTATCTCAAGCAAGCAACTCACTGCATATGCAAGCACTTCCCTTAAGTGTTCTTTTTCACTCTCATCCTTGGCAAGCTGCCATGGTTTTTCTGTATCAATGTATTGATTAATTCCCCTTACTTGTTCCCAGACACTATCTAGTGCTTTATCAAAACGGCATGATTGTAATGCAAGGTCATATTGATGCATGTCATGATTTGAATCAGGTATTTCTCCTACAGCACCTTCTTGATACCGTACTATCATAGCCGCTACTCTACCGACAGCATTACCAAGTTCATTTGCGAGTTCATTATTGTATACTTCTTCAATTCTTTTCCAGCTGAAATCACCGTCACTATAACTGGGTATGTGACGCATAAAATAATATCGATAAGCATCTACCCCATACTTATCAACAATCTCGCTCGGTGCAATTGCATTACCAAGACTCTTGCCCATTTTCTTACCATCAACGTTAACGTGGCCATGCACATAAAGAATTTTAGGCAATTCAAGGTTAAGCGCCAATAAAATTCCCGGCCAAATAAGTCCATGAAAACGAAGCACGTCTTTACCGATAATTTGAACGTCTGCTGGCCAAAACTTCTTGAAGTCTGAGCCATCGGGATACCCTAAAACAGTAATATAATTCAATAGAGCTTCAAACCATACATAAATAACATGCTTAGTATCTCCTGGCACAGGAATTCCCCATGAGAGCTTTTCTTTAGGTCTTGAAATACTTAAATCATCACAGCCTTCGCTTAGTAGCATAAGAATTTCATTCTTTCTGGTAGTAGGTAGAATTGAGATGACATCATTTTCAACAGCCGATTTAATTTCGTTAGCAAGCTTTCCGAGTGAAAAGAAATAATTTTCTTCTTCTAGTTTTTCATACGGACGATTATGATCAGGACAAATACCATTGTTTTCTTCAGCAAAAACTTCTGTAACAAATTCTTCGTGTCCGACGCAGTACATACCAATATATTTACTTTTATAGATATACTGATCTAAGTCTTTCCAAATGGCCTGAACTCTTTTTTCATGATCTCTATCGGTTGTACGAATAAAGCGATCATAGGAGATATTAAGTAATTTCAGAAGCTCTTCAAATAATTTTACATTTTTTGAAGTGAAATCTAATGGAGAAAGTTTAGCCTCTTTTGCTTTCTCCTCAATTTTTGTGCCGTGCTCATCAGAGCCTGTAGCAAATAGCACTTCAGTATCATCTTGCTTTTTATAATAACGTGCCAATACGTCTGCATAAACATATTCGAGGGCATGCCCTAAATGAGGTGCACCGTTTACATAAGGAATGGACGTTGTGACGTAAAATTTATTCATATTAATTCTTATTGTACCAGTGTTAATTAATTATCTTCATAATTTGATGCTAAATGCCAAAGATTGCAGTGCTTGCATTTGTAAACTTTTAATTTTGTTCCGTGTTGATGTTGAGCAACGGTGGCTGCTGTTGCTGCTTGTTTTTGAGTATCAAAGGAAAGTTTCTCACTACATGGCAACAAATTTGACTCATCCATTATTGGCTCGCTACTAAAGTTACTACAAATACAAGTGTTGAATTAGCCGGGATCGAACCCTGCGCCTTAGATCCATAACCTACGGCGGGTGGGACAATTATTAGTCGTTTTCCACCCACCTTCATTCCCGCAACCCCTTCCTCCATCCCAGGTATTACTTCATGGGCACCCTCAGTGAATAAAAATGGCTGTTGATTCCCGTTCGTATCCTTCTTAGTTTGATCAAAAAGGGTTCCGTTCGTTAGCCAGCCAGAATAATATATTGCAACCTTAGATCCGGCGGCAACAGCAGTACCCGTCCCTGTACTAATGTCCCCAAATAACGAATGAGCACTGCCACTATATTTTTCATATTGGATAAATGTCGTAGGATCTATTTGATTTTGCTGGGTGCTAGCACTTGTTTGGTTACCAGTGAGTTGAGCAACAGGATCTGATACAACATTTACTGTTTGTTGATTAGTGCTATCAACACTAATGGGTGCTGGCGTCGATTGCGTAACAGCTGCTTGTGGCCGATTAACGGTAACTAATCTCGGTTTAGCACGGTTATTAGAAATAATTAAAAATCCTAGTACTGAAGCGAGCACAACCAAGCAACAACCGGCGATGAGCCATAAAGCTCTTTTACTCATAGCGAAGTGATTCTATTGGATCTACTTGGCTTGCTTTAAATGCCGGTAACAGGCCTGCGATCCAAGTAATTACCGAGATTACAACAATAATAAATATAATCAACGATGGACGAATATTAAGAAGCTGAATGCCGTCCACTCCCTTGAGGAATGTCTCAGCAGCAATTTGATTGATAGCAATTTGGGCGAGAAAAGCGAAGAAAATTCCAATGATACCTCCCCAAAAACCTAGTAGTGCAGCTTCAACACTAAAAAGATAAAAGATTGTTCTCTTTTTTGAACCTAGGGCCCTAAAGAGACCAATTTCTCTTGTCCTTTCAAGCACTGCCATAAATAATGTGTTTATAACTCCAACGATAGATGCAAGAATCGCAATTCCACTGAAGGCTGCGAGTGAAATTTGAACACCAGTAATGATATTGTTGAGGGTATTATTGATGTCTGCGAAGCTTCTGCCGGTAAACTTGGCATTCGAAAGATTTGCTTTGAGCTGCACATCAGTTATGTCGCTTGATTTAGAAATAAAAACAAAGTTAAAAAGCGGAGAACCTCCCGGAGCCTGCTCTGTTGCGATCTTTTCAGCATCTTGGCTATTTATAAAAATAGGTGCCTGTATAAGTGAGGGCTCGTAAACCCCTTTTACTTTAAAAATTATAGTCGACACTACCCCTTTTGCATTCTTGTAAGTAAGAGGAAGGTTCCTTCCTAACGCGCTCGAAATATCATTGGCTCCAACGAGCGGTAAGTATTTTTGTGAAAGCAGTACAGAACCTGGATCAACTGAGTCCAGTGTTTTTCCTGCTACAAGATTAAGAGGATTTTGTGATAAAAATGTACTATTGGATGCTTCATACTTTGTTCCATTTGGCGAAGTTGCATAATCAAATACGACAGCATAAGGAAGTTCCAGATTTTGAACGCCTTTGACTTTTTTAATTTGGTCTATATCTGCAGAAGAAAGAAAATTATTCTGATAATTAGCACTCGACGGAGATTTGTTAGGATTGTAAACAATAGGATCATGGTTACCCAGTCCACTAAAATTATTTAAAGTCGTCTTCTCTACTTGATATAAATTAACCCCCTTGTATTGGCCAAGTTCTGAAGAAATATAATTTCGCAACCCCTGTCCCAGTCCTAAACTTAGCGCCAGCGTAAAGGTGCCGATGCTAATTGCTAAAAGAGTCAAGAAAGTTCTAAGCTTAGAACGCCTTAAATTGCTATTTGAAGTTTTAATGATATCAATAAATTTCATTATTTTTTACTCGAATTCGTATCATTTTCAATCTTACCGTCCTTGAGATAAACAACTCGTTCACATCGCTTTGCTAGGTCAGTATCATGGGTCACAATTACTAATGTTGTTCCCAGTTTTTTCTGCAATTCAAATAGTAATTTTTCAATTGCATCTCCATTTTCGGTATCAAGATTTCCAGTTGGTTCATCAGCAATCAGAATTGAAGGATTATCAACAAGCGCTCTTGCAATAGCAACCCTTTGTTTTTGTCCACCAGATAAATCATTTGCTTTTGACTTAATTCTATCCTCAAGTCCCACCTTTTTTAACGCTTCTGTGGCCTTAAGATTTCGTTTTTTACGCGTAATCCCCTGGAGCTTGAGGGGCAATGCCACATTATCTAATACAGAATCATTTGGTTGCAGAAAAAACTGTTGAAACACTATCCCAACATTCTTACCTCGCCAGGAATCTGTATTCATATCTTTTAAGATATTTTTTCCATTGTAGAGTACTTCACCATTCGTTGGATGATCCAAGCCAATTAGAATATGTAATAATGTACTTTTTCCCGAACCACTTTTCCCAACAATGGCGTTTGAGGTGCCTTTTTTAAATTTGAGGGATATTCCAGTAAGCGCACTGAATGCTTTATCCTTTTTACCATAAATTTTATTAACGTTTACTATATCTAGCATAATTTTTCTCTCTAAATTAGTATAGTCTCTTTAGTCTAAATGAGCTAGTTAAAGAGGATTTTTTGGATTAATTGTTGACTTGTTGTCGCCCTGAGCAGGAGAAGCATCCGGAACAATAACATCCTGAGGGCTAGGAGATGGTTGCTGTGGCGCTACTTGAGTGGTCGGCATAACTTGGTTTGCAGTAGGTTGAACGAATTGAGGAGCAGAACCCGCAACCATGGGGCTTATTGCTCCACTCGCTACATGTTGATTGTACAAATCGTGTTTTTTCTTGTGATTTCTGATTACAAAGATCATGACAACTGCTCCAGCAACGACTATAACAAGCCCGATGGTTAACACGATAATTGTCGGAAAACTTTTGATATCGTGTCCCTGTTGAATTTGAGTATTCGCATTTGCGATGAAAGCTGCCACTGTAGGATGGGCCGGATAAAGAGTTTTAACTTGATTGAAGTACTTTAATGACTCAGAGAAATGAGATTTATTAAATAATTCAATAGCTTTTTGCCAAGCAACTTGTGTTTTTGAAGTTGTATTGAAAGTAACGTTATTTTTGTTTGCAAGTGAAATTAAATCACCAATATCACGAACATAATTAAAAGTTGCATCACTTGTGCTTGCACCATTTACAGTATAGGTGGCAATCCCTACGACACTTCCATTATCATCAATTGCTGGACCACCACTATTTCCATGTCCGATGACAGTGTCGGTTTCTATAAGCTTATTCCCATTTCCTGCTGCATTTTTTATCGATGCGACTGTGCCACTTGTCAGACTAACAACACCGTCAGAATTAACTAACCCATTAGAGCTTGCCTGTCCAGGGAAGCCCAGAATATTAAGGTTTGCACCTTGCATTACGTCATTTATCGTTCCAAGCTTAACTATTGGGTAATCTGATCCGTCTATTTTCAAAAGTGCTACGTCAGACTTAACGAAACCGTTAACGCCATCTGCTGCTCTATAATCCATGGCAGAAACCTTAGCATGTAAGATAGTATCTTGCTTTGGGTAAGAGGTTAGGTTCTGGGTATCATCTATGAGTTCTGAAGGATCTGGCTGCTTTGTTCCTAGCGCTACAACGAGATTACTTACATTATTAGAAACACTAAAGTCGCTGTCCGGTATTTTATAAAGGTCATCGATGAGTAAGCCTAGATTCTTTTCACTTGAGTTGCTTGATGGAAGGTCAGCCTGTGTCACTCCCGCGATGTTAGCTAGAAACTGAATATAGCTAAAATCATTATTATTAACCGCATTATTTAGTGCGTCCATGATGACATCATCTTTGGGATTTGAGCTTACGACGTGTCCGTTGGAAGCAATAATTCCATCACTGCTAACGAAAAAGCCTGTGCCGCTGACACCCCCATTACAATCTGAAGTCAGATACATCTTTCCCTGTATAGAAACATCCTGGCAATAAACATTGTATATTTTAACGACAGCAGGGCTGTAAAGAGAACTAATGTTTTCGGAAGCAGGAGTAGAAGTATTATTTGAAGCGGCAAACGCAAGGTTTGCAAAAAGAAGACTGTCAAACCATGTTTTATGTGCCTTCGCCGCTCCAGAAACATTAGTTGGTAGCAGTGACACTGTCTTCGAATTAAAATTCATAGAGTTCAAAACATCCAAGTATGCATCAATTGATGTACTGCTTGTTGTCTGAGAGATAGAAATAGTATATGCTTTACCATTTACTTTTCCGCAATAGGTAGTTAGTACTGGATTTAGAACTTTGGAAAGCAACTGATTTGTTTGATTTTGATGCCACACAGATTTTATAAATGTGTTACCGCCGATTTGAACAGTTGAAGTACTACTTAATATCTCACCTTTATAACTTCCTGAAGACATAAAATTTGATTCTATTTGATTCAGCGTTTCATCCGGATTAGCTAATACCGCTGCCTTTAAAGTCATCTGGCTAGTTGATGATTTACCATTCACCCACGATGAAGACAGCCTTACTTCTTGATATTGCCTCGTAGTTGATAGCTCATCACCTATATACAGATTACCGTTTGCAGAGTCATATGCACTTGCATAGAGCTTGTTAGTATCATACGTAAAGGTAAATCCATAGGTTGAAGATACGTTCTTTGTTGTGGAGGTATTTGTGTTAAAAAGATGACTTATGAACGTTCTTGCTTCTAGGGTACTGTTATAGACTTGGTCGTTATATTGCACCAAAAGAACCAATAAAATAACTGCAGCCACAAATAAGCCAAAAAAAGAACCATAATGTCTTTTTCTGTATGGTTTTGCATGATGATGAGTTAACTTTACTTGTTTTTTATGATTTACGCTCTTCTTGACCTTCAATTTTTGTTTCATAGGAAATATTTATCAAATTGCTTTAGGCTTTTTAGGCTTTTTTATTTCTTTTCTTCCCTTATCTTTTGACATAAGATTCTTTCTTTTAATTATAAGTGCATTATAATGCTTATGCTTAAAAATTCAAAATAAAAAAACCACCTAATTTATAGATGGTCTAAATAAATTTGGTGGAGCTGGCGGGTAATGCTCCCGCGTCCGCGGAACGACTTAGTTATCGTACTACAAGTTTAGTTTGCTTGTATTTCTTAGCTATAGAACGGTTAAACAAACCAAACGTTCCATAGAGCAGGATGAAAATCTTAGCAGCAAAGCTCATACGGTACCTTGCTGAGCGTCCAGATGATATAAGACGTTAACTCTCTATCTGAAGTCAAATGTTAACATCGCTAAAGCGATTAGGCTAAAGCTGGCGCAAATTGGCGAACGGCTAACGCACGATCAACCATTTTGCTTAAAGATGTTTTTGCATCTATTTAGGTTTGCCCTATAACGGTGAGCAACCGACTTGCACGAATAACTTGTCAATGTTCTACGTCGAGCTAAATCAGCCCCATAACCTCTTAACGAGTGTGTATATTATAGCATAACTTTTATGTTTTTTCTATACTACTGTTTTTTTAAAAACCTGAGCAAGCTGTACCCAGTTTTCAAGCGTTAGGTTTTGTGCCCGCAAGTCTCCATCGACTCCAGCTTCACTAAGCAAATGGTCTGCTGCCTCTTTGGAGATACCAAGTCCTCCACTCAAACTGCTACGAAGTTTTTTTCTTCGTTCGCTAAAACCAGCTTTTACCACTTGAAAGATATTCTTTTCATCTTCACCGGCAAAGTATGGAACTTCTCTTCGATGCAAAATTAGCACTTGCGAGTCAACTTTTGGAGGAGGTGTAAAAAGAGCAGCTGGTACTACTACTCCAAGACTAGTTTTAAAATACATCTGTGTACTAATACTTAATAAAGAAGTTTGTCCTGGCTTTGCGCACACGCGCTCGGCAACTTCTTTTTGTACAAGCAGTACTGCTATTTTTGGAGGATTTGCAGTTTCTGAGATAAGTCTGAGTAACCCCGAAGTTAAATAATAGGGAATATTAGCGACAATCTTGTAATCATTTGGGAGTAAAGTGAAATCAAATCGCATTATGTCTGCTTCACTTATTTCAAGGTTCTCTATGTTGCTCTTAATTCGATTTGGCAGGCTTAGTGCTAAGTCATGGTCAAATTCAATGGCGTGCACTTTCACCCCATGATTCAAAAGAGTCTGCGTTAATGTACCAAGGCCTGGCCCAATCTCCACAATGTAATCATCCGCTGAAATAGCAGCAGCATCACAGATAGTTTCCAAGATAGTCTGATCATGTAGCCAGTGTTGGCCTAACTCTTTTTTCGGTTTAGTGTCTGCCATAAAAAGCGCTGCTTTACCACCACCTATTTATAGTCCAGAAGTTGTATGCACTAGCCCAACTGCCATAGTTACGGATTGCATAGCTATTACACCACTTAAGCTGAGTAACAGGATTAGTTGCCCAATCACTTCCCGCTGATACCATCTTGCCCCCAGGAAGGGCCTGGCATATACCATAAGCACCGCTACCTGCATGATTCCATTTTGTTGCACCATTCCAGCCACCTTCATGACCGATTATGAAATCTACATAGTAGTAATCACTAGGAGAAATACCAACTTGTTGCATCCAATTAATAACACTTTGAGATGTGACTACTGGGAGCTGTGTTCCATCTTGTTCAACTTGAGAAATGGGTTGCGTTGAAACGACTTCTGAAATCTTTGTTTTTGTACTCACTCCGTTTACCGTTGCTACGTTATAAATAACCTGAGCTTTTCCAATAGCTCCTGGAGTGATGATATTTTTTGTTCCTATCATTGTTGTTGGGTCAGGAATAGATTGAATAGAGAAAGGAACGTCTTGCTCCTCGGTAACAATTGAATTACCGGGTTGAGATACAGAAATGAGCATACCTGATGAAATTGAGGAATTTAGTGATGGAGATACCGTAGCTCCGGAAACAGTTTTTATACCCTTTTCCTTTATAAAATCTGCGACCGTTCCAGCTTGCGTTCGATATACAGTTGGAGAAGAGCCATAAAGAATTACATTGACCGCAATTGCTCTTTTGATAGTGACTATAGATCCGAGTACATTTTGATTTACAAAGTTTTGAGGGGATGAAATAGAAATCGTATCAGCATCGTTAAGTGTAAAGCCAGCTTTTTGGGCAAGCAAGATAAGACTTGTTTCTGGTGACATGATACTTTGTGAAGTTACGCCATCAGTAACCGTATAGGGTTGAGCTCTAAAGATTTGCACATTAAAATTATCTTGGGTAATTGGAGTCGAAGGGCTTGGCTCCACTTTGTCACTCATCCCCAATGTTACTCCAGCTTTTTGAAGAAATTCTCCGACTGTTACCGCTCTTGTTGGAACAGATGAGGTTTGGCCATCAGCATACAAATTGACAATATGGCTATCAGTTGGCGCAAGAGTTTGACCATTTGCAACAACAAAACCACCTGCAAAAAAGAAAAAAGTGAAAAGAGTTACAAAAACACTAAATGCAAAAAAATGAGCGTGAAAAAAGTAATTGGTTATTTTTCTAAAAATATTCATACATAAACCAAAGAAGGTTACTTCTAACTATAGCAAAATTATGCGCTACTTTAAAGCAAGCAGATCTAGTGCTTTTTGCACGGTATCACTTGTTTTTATTTTAGAGATTTCATCTATGGCAAAAAATTGTGCTTTAGTTATTTCATATTTTCTTAATGTAAGCTTTGGCGCTTCTTCTAATTCGTATGAAAAAAGAGCATAACGGTAATTATGCTTCGCCTCCAGTAGTTCATCATTTAATTTGACAAGGTTTGATTCATTAATAATTATGCCCAACTCTTCTTTAACTTCTCTTGTTACTCCTTGCGAAAGTGCTTCCCCTCTCTTGATGCCACCTCCCACTAGATGCCACCGAGCAGTGTAATCCAGTGTTGATTGTGTAAGTAATACTTTTCCATTGAGCACAAGTAATACATATGCCCTTGTGCTTCCTTTCAAAAAAAATAAAAGCAAAGGGTAGCTTAAAAAATAAACAACCCTGCCACATAGCGCTTTAAGGTTCAAAGTTTTTCTAAGGGTGCAAAGGCAATATTTAGTTTTTTAGCACCCTTTCCTTTAAAGTAAATCGCAACCGTATCGCCGTCTATTTCCATGACAGTCCCTATACCAAATAGCTGATGCCTCACCTGGTCTCCTTCTATCAGTTCTGGCACATATCGAGGCTCAGTCGAATTAGATGGACTAGAGATATTGGCCGTTCCAAAAAGTGAACTTCCTAGAGATTGAGATTGAGTTTGGAAGCTACTATCAATTTCACTTAAAAATCGAGAAGGCGGATTATGTTGCAGGCCACCATACAAAATTCTACTATCGGTATACATCATAAAAAGCTCCTCACGCGCTCTCGTCATGCCAACATAGCAAAGACGACGCTCTTCCTCCATTTCGGACTGATCGAATAACGCTCTACTATGGGGAAAGATAGACTCCTCCATACCAGGCATAAATACCACAGGAAATTCCAACCCCTTTGCTGCATGAAGTGTCATAAGAGTCACTGAATCATTACTATTATTTAAACCGTCCAAGTCACTTATTAGTGCAACCTCTTCAAGAAAACTACTTAGACCTACTTCACTATAAGCCTTAGCGACACTCATTAGTTCTTTTACGTTTTCTTGGCGAGCCTCGGCTTGGACAGAACCATCATCCAAGTGTTTTAAATAGTCTGTAGCTTTGAGTAACTTATCGATAAGGACTGAAACTGGCAGCTCTTCACTCGCCGCCCTAAGACTCTGCACGACACTAATAAAATCCTTCAAAGCATTTTTAGCCTTTGCCATCAAGGGTGCGTTTTCGATATTCGCAAATGCTTCATCAAGAGTAAGGTTTTCCATGATTCGCCAATCGAGGAAGTTTTGCATCGATTTTGCTCCAATACCACGAGATGGTACATTGACTACTCTTGAAAAACTTACTAAATCTTCTGGTTGGTAAATGAGCCGAAGATAACCGATGATGTCTTTAATCTCTGATCGATCATAAAACCGAACTCCACCTACGATTTTGTAAGGAATTCCATAACGAACAAACTGTTCTTCAATGCTTCTGCTCTGAGCATTCGTGCGATAAAGAACTGCGAAATCGTTATACTTCCTAAGATGCATATCGACATACGTTTGAATTCTTCGGATAATTGCTTCGCCTTCTGCTCGTTCATTCTGTACTTGCACCATCTGAACCGGTTGCCCATCATTTGCGGCTGTCCACAGTTTTTTATCTGAGCGGTCTTTGTTTTTCAATATAACTGCATGCGCTGCATCCAAAATAAGTTTCGTACTTCTATAATTCTGCTCAAGTTTAATAATAGTTGCGTTAGGATAATCTCTTTCAAAATTTAAAATATTTTTAAAATCTGCACCCCTCCAGCTATAGATACTTTGCCAATCATCGCCAACGACACATATGTTTTTATGCTCATTAGTAAATAGTTTAATAAGTTTATATTGTGCGGCGTTGGTATCCTGATATTCATCAATCAAAATATATTTAAATTGCCGACGCCACTTTTCTTTTACTTCAGGATTATTTTCAAGGAGGCTGACTGTTCGTCCAATAAGATCGTCAAAGTCTAGAGCTTGCTGATCCCGTAAACCCTTTTCATATAACGGAAAAATACGTGCTGCAGTTTTCTGATTAGGAGTTGATGCGATGCCGGTATATTCTGCTGGTGAAAGTAACTCATTTTTTGCGCTGCTTATAATTGATCCTATCATTCGTGACGGAAATTGTTTTTCATCGATTGATTGTTGCTTGGATAATTGCTTTATGAGTGCGGTTCTGTCTGACTCATCAAAAATAACAAAATTACTAGCAAGTCCAATATACTGACCATCAATTCTTAATATTTTTACGCACATACTATGGAAGGTGCCCATGTATGGCATAAAGCTCCTATGTTCCGCATTGTCACCAAGAAGGGTCGCTACGCGCTCACGCATTTCTTTGGCCGCTTTATTCGTGAACGTAACTCCAAGAATTTGCGAAGAAGTCGCGAGCTGATTCTTCACGATAAACGCAACTCTGTGGGTGAGTGTTTTAGTTTTACCGCTTCCTGCTCCTGCAAGTATTAGTAATGGGCCATCGGTTGTTTTAACAGCTTTTTGTTGTTCAGGATTCAATCCTTCGAGTAAGTCACTATGCATATTAGTTAATTGTATCAGTTTCGCGTACTTAAAACTGTTGTAGAAGACGTTTTTCTAACTATTTTCCGATTCGATACAACAGTATGAATATCACCGACATGGTCAATAGTGTCCACAAAAAACCAAACAGGATTGCTTGTTTTAGGTAGCTTTTGTTCTGCATAACTTCATCGAGTGGGCGATGAATAAAATTCGTATCATAAATTAATGGCTGCTGCATGGTTTTTTTAATTTTTTGAGCATGCAATTCCATAGTACTTGGCGTCATAGATATGCCGTGATTATTTCCTAGATATGAAATATTTTTTTCGTTATGATCCTTTACTAATGCTCTATTTTTTGAAGGTAATGTTTTTTTCACCTGCAAAACTTTATTTGACCGAGAAACATCTGAAATAATTTTTGGTTGTTTTTTTGTTTCCACGATTACCTTTTTTCTAAGTCATGGTGTACTTCAAAAGCCGCATCAACGATATCAGTAAATTGTGCGTAATTTAGACTGGCACCACCCACGAGCAAACCGTCGACTCCTTCAGCCTTCAAAAAATCGGATGCAATATCAGGATTTACGCTTCCTCCATAGAGTACGCGTACGTTTTTTGACACTGCATTTCCGTATAGACTTGCTATTGATTGGCGGATTGTCCTCACAGCGGCTACGGCTTGATCTGGGGTCGCAAAATCTCCAGTTCCTATAGCCCAAACGGGTTCGTAGGCTACAACTAATGATTCGATTTCGCTAGCGGTGATGTTTGCAAGTGCGCTTTGCATCTGATCCTCAAGAACTTGATTTGTTTCCTTATTAATTCTTTCAGTTTTAGTTTCGCCCACACACAGAATCGGCGTTATACCATTTCTAAATGAGGCTGCAACCTTTTCCTGCACCTCTTCCAAAGTTTCATTAAATATATGTCGCCGCTCTGAATGACCAATGAGACAATAACTTACTAAATCTCGAAGCATCGAAAAAGATACCTCACCAGTAAAAGCCCCCGAGTCTTTATGGTAGGCATTTTGAGCAGCTAACTTAAATTTCCTTCGATCAATTTGAAGGCTAATAGGCTGTAAATCAAGCATAGAAGGAATTAACACAACTTCTATGTTTCGGTGAAGCGCAATTCTGTCTTGTAATCTTTTTGTAAGTAAACTAGCCTCGGATACATTGAGATTCATTTTCCAGTTACCTGCTATAAGAATTTTTTTCATCTAGTTCCACCCACTTAATTTCTTTTTAAATACTACCACTTTTTGCTATTGAAGATGCTCCCATTTTTACATCTTTGTTCTGCAAAGCTTCTAGACCAGGTAATCGCTTCCCTGCCATAAGCTCCAAGCTTGCACCACCCCCAGTTGAAACATGATTCAATCGTTCCCTCAACCATGGCACCGACTCAACGAAACCAACGGTGTCTCCACCACCAACAATAGTAAAAGGTTTGTTGTCATCCCTTGGGTGCTCCCCAACAAGCCCCTCGATAATCAGTTTTGTTCCATGCGAATATGGATCGGCTGCGCCATTAAGTCCCTTAACTTCTGTTACGCCCGCAGTACCATTCCATACTGCAGTGCCTGAGAGTTTCATTGCACCAGCGATACTTGAAGCTGTCATTGGCCCAATATCCAAGATATATTCATCCGATTGAATGGTATAGGAAGAAACATCGGGAATCTTAGGATATGCAGTAATATCTGAATACGCGTGTGAGGCAATATCGACAATTCTGGTTGGGAGTGAATTATCCATCGCTTTTGACACGACAACATCATGCGGCAAGTAAAAGGTAAACTGCTCACGTCTCATTCGTTCTTCCGCTTTTTGATACAGTAATTTAGCACTATCAAGCGCATCCTTGTCAGCCTTGGATAATCCAATAGGCACATCCTCGATCATCAAAAATGTATTGGCCATAGCGCCGACCACGGCAACATAATCTGCTTTTTCAATAAACACATCAAGGAGCTCAATCTTATCTGATACTTTAGCTCCACCTATAACAATAGCAAGGGGTCTATCGGGATTTAGCATTGCATTAGTAATACTTGTTACTTCTTTTTCTAAAAGAAGCCCCGCAACAGATAAGATAAAATGCGTTATTCCTTCTGTACTGGCGTGAGCACGATGTACGACACCAAAACCGTCCTGTACAAATACATCCCCAAGGGCAGCTAATTTCTTAGAAAAATTAAAATCGTTCGCTTCTTCTTCTTTATGGAATCGTAAATTCTCAAGCAATAAGATGTCACCTGATTTTAGTTCATCAACCGCCCTTTGGGTGTCTGGGCCTATGCAATCGTTAGCGAATCCTATATCAATATGCATCAGTTCTGAAAGTCGAGTCGCACAAGGCTTTAGACTACAGGTAGAATCCTGAGCATTTTTTGGTCTACCCATATGAGAAATTAAAATAACTTTAGCGCCTTGGCTTCGTGCGTATTCAATTGTAGGAAGTGCCATTTTAATTCGGTAGTCATCAATAATGACGCCATGATCATTAAGGGGAACATTGAAATCTACTCTTATGAGCACTTTCTTATCTCTAATATTCACATCTTTTATGGTTTTTTTAGTAAACATAATTTTTTTCTACTTTATGACTCTCACTTTAATAGTATCGGTCGCTCCAACTACTCCTGGATATGCACCAGATGCTGAGATAATTATATCTCCTGTCTTGAAAACATTATGCACTCGCAGCCAATCAGTTATTTTTTGAGCTTGCATGTGAGTATCCTTTTTGATGAAACTTTTAATTGAATACACTATTGCGAGCTGCTGTGCCACTCGCTGTGAGCTCGTTATGGCAATAATTGGATGATTTGATCGTCTGGAAGCAATTTTCAGTGCCGTTGTACCACTTCGTGTTTCAGCAACAATTGCCGTTGCCTTCAAATCATTCGCAAGTGCAATGATTGCTGTAGAGATAGCACCCTGTTTATTATGTGCATTTATTGATTGGATTGTATCAATTTCCTGAAGCCCAGAACTCGCTTGTACATGATTAATAACCTTTTGCATTACTCGCACAGATTCATTTGGATACTTACCACTTGCCGTTTCATCGCTGAGCATCACCGCGTCAGCTCCAAAAAAAACTGCGGTCGCAATATCACTTATTTCAGCACGGGTTGGCTCAGGGTTTTCGGACATACTTGCTAGCATCTGAGTAGCAACAATAGTCGGTCTGTCGTATTTATGCCCGAGACTAATAATTTTCCTTTGCAAAATAGGCACAATTTCAGGTTCTGTCTCAACAGCAAGATCACCCCTAGCAACCATCGTAACATCTGCAGTAGCTATAATTTCTTCTAAATCATTAAGTGCTGCACGAGTCTCAATTTTAGCTATAATCTTCGCATCGCTTCCTAAATTCAAAAGTCGTAGACGTAATTTTTCTATGTCAGAGGCAGATTGGACAAAACTTTGGGCAACATAGTCAAAATCATTCTCTACTCCAAAAGCGATATCCTTGAGATCTTTTTTTGTAAGTATATTTCCTTGGAAATCTGAATCGGGTAGATTGATCCCCTTTTTTGCATATAAGATTCCACTATTTTCAACCCTAGCATGAACGATACTATCTTTTACGGAGGTAATTATGGTTTGAATCTTGCCATCACAAAGATACAATCGTTCTCCACGTTTAACGTTTTTACTAAAATCATACTGGACTGGAAGGGCGCCTTCACGTTCATAATCAGCGCCATACCTAAACCGAATTACTTGCCCGGCCTCAATAGGAACTATTGTGCTTAAATCACCAAGTCGTATCTTTGGTCCCTGCAGATCTTGTATAAGTGCAATAGATCGACCAAGACTTTTAGCGGCTTTACGCACCCAGCTAATTTGTGTCAGTCGTTCTTCAGTTGTTCCATGGCTGAAGTTAACCCTAATACCGTTAGCTCCCGCTTCAAGCAACTCAAGTACTTTTTCAAATGAATTAATGGATGGTCCAATAGTTGCAATGATTTTGGTACGCGGAAAATCTACCGATTTCAAAGTCGGTATTTCTGTATTTATGTCAATCATTGTTCCACCCTAAGCATTACTAGTATTGTACGGTAAAAAACAGGGGATTTAAAGCAGTTTTGCTGACTCCTTATTCACCAAATACAAATTCTAAAGCTGCTTCTTGTTCCTCAGTCATTGTTTCAAAAGAATCTGGGAATTCTATAGCTGAAAAAGGAATTGTTCTAATAATGTTTCTAACGTCTTCTGGGTATCGGGTCTTCATTTCATCTTGGCGATTTTCGGAACTAAGTGAAATAAATATTCGTGCTTCATCATTGCTTTCAACTGTTTGTTCTACCAAAGACTCGGCTTCGGCAGCAGAGTGTGCTCTTACTTCATATGTTTCATATCCAACTGAAACACTCCACCAGACGGGTACTTCAAAAGAAATATTTTCTGATGCTTCATGTGTACTTTGCTGAGAAAATTCAGACATTCACTATCCTTTTTCCACCCATTAGTTAGTAATTAAAAAATTATACGCCACTATTTTCACTTTTTTGAAAAAATATATCCCCAAGGGCTGCTGACCAACCCACTGGGGCGCCTTCAGGTAATGTAGACTTTCGCTGCGCTAAGGCTCCGAGCCGCTTATACGTATCGGCATAACTTTTCTTTTCTATAAACTCACTCAAATTTAGGGCTGCATCTATTTGCTTTTCTGTCAGCTCGTCTTCGGGCATAAAAATGGCACCCGAATAATCTATTGTTACAACAAGCGATTGTCGAGCCAACTTTGTAATTAGGTTAGCTGCAATTTTAAATTCTGTTCTTTCAGTAAACATTCCCCTATTTCCTTCGATAACCCTCGACGCAGCGAGAGATTTATAAAACCCTTTGGTCAGTGTTTTCTTTTGTTCTGCATAGCTGGTTGGAATGGCAGTAATCATGTGCGACGGATTTGTTTGAGCCTGGGCTTTTTTAGAAGCAAGTTGGCGTAAGCCAATTCTTGCTAGTGGAAGGTCATGTGATCCGATATCTTCAAACACGTCATAAATACTTGTGCTAAAGCCATCAATAAATTCAGTAGTTACTCCAAGTACTCCTGCCAGATTATTATTAATTTCAGGTAATCTACCCAATATCTCTCTTGCTTCGCCTTTACGCATATATGTTATCCCTAGTTATAAAAAACATTATACGAGAAACGACAATAAAATAAAGTTACTGATTCATTTTAAGTAACGTGCCGTTGAGTGGATCTTTATTGATGACATTGAGCGTTTGACCGTCGAAGGATAGTGAAAAATGATCGCCTGAAACAGTCCTCGGAAAAGCAAACCTGCCCTCTTGATGGTTTCTTCCAAAAGCAACTTCTTCACCATCTGAACGAATACCCTTAAAGCCAGTTTTCTCTTTCACGTCACCCTCACGCTCAGACTTAAAGAATGATGTGTCAACTACCAAAAAATCTGCATTATATACAGGGCCTGTTTCACCAAAAGGAATCTTGTAAGCTCCCGTCGATGGAGCATTTCTAATATCTAAGACAAGTAGCCTGGCCTGTTCTCCCCCTCCGGCATCAATTTCAGCACATATTTTGTAAGTCCCTCTATCTTCTAGTGGTGATTCAATATTAATTGCTCTGACCTCGTTGGGCTCTAAATCATACAGTGCCGAAATTTGTTGCTCGGGATTTTTAGATTCCATCTTTGGCGTTTTAGGTGCTTGTTGTTCAGAACCAATGAAGCTATCAAGAGAAATCACAATCACCGATTTATCGTCATTTTTCTTACTTAATCGTAAGAATTCTTCAGCTGATTCTTGCGGCGAAGCTTTACGAAAAGCTGACTCAAGTTCGCTTTCAGATAACGCCTGTTCTTCGCTGTCGCCAGTTATACCATCTGAACAAACCATGAACTTGTCACCAGGTTTGACCTTAATCGAGGAGAGTTGCTTTAAGTAAAAATCTTCACCTGTACCAATTGCATTATGTATGACATTACCTTCACCTTCGTCCATTGTTAAAATTGTCACTTCATTATCTCTATGAATATAAAGCCGTGAATCTCCTACCGAACCCCATACTGCGTGTGACTCGCCCTCAGGTGTTTTGACGATTTGTAATACGGTACCGGTAGTCATTGTTTGATCTGGTGCGGTTACTAAAGTATTTGCTTCATAAAATGCTGCTTTAAGTTTTTCCATGCAAGACGCAACGTCAGTAGGTGCTTCATTGAAATAGTGAGCAAAGACTCCAGCGGTTGTTTGACTCGCTTTCTTTCCATCTCCGTGGCCGCCCACTCCATCAAAAACTCCAAAAGTACTACTGTTCTCATTAACCAATATGCTGTCTTCACCTTTTTTTGCTTTTTCTGCACTACCAACCGACATAGCAAGCAAAGGTTGCTCGAAACTTCTCACTACTTCAGTCGGTGGGCTCTGAAGATCTGAGGGATTTAGGGGAACTTTTTCGATCATAATTTAATTATGCCATAAGACCTATAAAGTGATTTATTTTTTAACTAATTTCTATCTCGGACTGGATATTAGCTTTTTTGCCAAGCATCCCGAAAGACGTAAGATTTGTAATAGTAAACTGCGTTTCATAGGCTTTCATGGCACTATTTTTTTCCATTACTTCATTTTTATCAAGCGATATAACACTAACTTTTAGTTTTTCACCAGTTAACGAGACTATACGTCTCTCTAGACGTCTAAGGTATGCATCACCAGGTTTTTTAGGAATTTGCATATAGGGTATGTCAGTATAAAACACTACCCTGTATCCTTCTTTTTTGAACCTGAGCCCAATCTCTCTAAGTAGTACATGATCAGGATGTCTATAAAGTTTACTGGCGGCAATCGGCGCATACACCGTGTCGGCCCTGGATACCCTCAATTTAATTTGATTATATAGGTCAGCTTCATCCCTTGCTTCATTGATGTACTGGTTATCTAAAAAATCTAGATTAACAATAGTTACCCCAAGTCCTTTTAGGGCAATCTCGTTTTCTTGTCGCCTCGCCTCCATCATATCTCTGCTTTTTTTAAACCCTCCGACTCTATCCCACAACGTAGTGTGGTTTTTGTTGGGGAGCCCAGCAAAAACTGTTATTAGCTGTGTATTTTTCTGAATAAGAATATGCCAAATATTAAACACGGCATCGTCAAGATGTGGGGATAAAATAATATTCATAACTGTATTTTTAAGTATAGACCATAAAGCTTAATCCTTTCTTATTCTCATTCTATCCCCCCTTCTATATATATAAGAGGAAGTAATTCTTACTTTTCTTCTCTGTTAATATTCAAATTTTACTTGTTATCGATAACAAGTATTTTGATACCTTTCAAAAAATAAATTAAACGATTAAAAATAAAAAAATGCTACCATAAAATCATGCAACCAACAGTCGAAGATGATAGATTAAAACAAAATGTGTTTACCAAAGATCAGGTTGAAAAAAAAGAGCGAAAAAAGCTTTTTTTTATCATTCCAGCGGTCTTAATTGCCCTATGGCTCATCGTAACTTACGTTGTTTCTCCTTTTATGGTTGATGGTATTTCGATGCAACCGACGTTTCACACAGGAGATATCGTGCTGGTGTGGCGGCTTCCGCAAACCTGGGCTTCAATAACCAAGACTGAATATGTTCCACAAAGAACAAATGTCGTTGTACTTAATCAAACTGCAGTGTCTGGAGAAGTTTTAATTAAGAGAGTGATCGGCTTACCGCGAGACCATATTGTTATTTCAAATAACACTATCACGATATACAACAGCCTTAATCCTGGAGGGTTTAATCCTGATGGTGCAGCATTTGCAAAAAATCTCCTCCCTCCACTTGGTACCTACGATGAAACGGTCGCGAACGGTCAAATATTTGCAATGGGTGACAATCGCAACCCAGGAGCTTCAATTGATTCTCGCTCAAATATTGGAGCTGTCACTACTAAAACAATTGCCGGTCAGGTTATCCTGCGCATCTACCCATTCAATAAAATTACGCTGTTTTAAAATTTACCTGACGTAATATGCAGCGATTCATCTACCTCGCTGTAGTGTGGCTTTTCAATCTGGGCTTCTTTATCTAGTCCATGATCAATTTTGTAAAAATGTCTTCGAACCAGAAAATGTATAAATGCCAATAACATCAAGAAAAGCAAGACGACACCGATGACTATTCCTATTGCTACGGTCTTATTTTTTGAGCGATAGATATAGCTTCTGATTGCCAATCCCCCACTGAAATCAAATCCTCCATCAACTTTCTGAGCTATTGTTAGTAGTTGCCCGTTTTTGAATGAAACCTGAATTGTTACTTGATTGCTACCACCAGTTAAATAATTATGATTTACCGGATCAAGCTTTTTTGACGAATAAAGGAATGAGGGGCCATCATAGTAGTCAACTTTGGTAAATTCTGCATTAGAAATATCATCGAGTTTATACATCTGGATATCGTCAGTAGCCTTGGAGCTGGTTGGCACTGTCAATACGCCGCCATAGTTATTAAAAGTAGTGTTACAAGCAGTCGTCACCGAGCTACAAATTGAGTTGTTGGCTAGAAATAAAAGCTGAAAAGTTGCCTGATACACCTCCACGTTCTCTTGGGCTGAATACGTTATTATAACGACACCATTCAATTTTTGATTGTTCGCCTCACTCGTTACTTTGGCCCAGTTATTAATAACGGCCGTCGTTGAGCCTATAAGCTTACAGCTCATATCGCTTAGATTCTGCAAATAAACATTAACTGGTGTCGATACTTCACTCGCTGCATTCAGTCGTACATATACTGATGTACCTCCAGCAAAGTTATCGACCGGTTCTGAAACTGAATAGGGGTTAGTATCACATTGCCCAACGTTCGCTGGCGTCGTAGCTTGCGGATCACTAGCTGGAGACTGTGCATAGCTAGTTAGGGGCAAAACAATACTAAAAAGCATCGTAAGACTGAGACTAAAGATGGAGATTTTTATTTTCATTTTTCTACTCTCTTTTTAATTATATGCTACGCTGCCCAAAAAATTACGCTTCGCTCAGCACGCTTGCCCTAACTGTGGATAACTATTTTACAACATCGATACTATTGCCTATACTAAGACCAGATAGCTAAAAATATAAAAAACAGAAAAAAGGAATAAGTATGAAACTACATTTAAAAAAGCTTAGCCAAAGTGGATTCTCCCACTTTGAACTTCTAGTAATAATCGGGGTAACTGTTGTTGTTGCAGGAGTTGGTACATTTGTATATAGCAAAGTTCATAAATCTCACGCCGGTGGTTACAATTACACCTATGTCGGCTCGGCTATTGCCAAAACAAACCCTATAGACTTTTATGCATGTAAGCAACTTAACGAAGGTGGGCAAACATTCACTTATAATTTCTTTGCACAAAATTTTTCATCAAAAATAAATCCAACGGTAACCTATACCGAAATGGCTGTTGGCACCAATAATCTCTTTAATAAAGTTATTTCATCCCACAGCTCCAATGTGTGGGTTCATAATGCTGTATCATATGCTCCTGTTTCTCAATATGTATCAGGAGTAGGTGACAAAAATAATCCTTCCTATGTCTCTAATGTTTCGTATGCATCATACGGCAAAGGATCAACACTATATAGCACGCAAGGATACAAGGTGATTGTAGCGCTGAATGATCAGATAAAAATAACTCTTAATGTTAATGGCGAAATCTATATTCCTCAATCAATCTTCAGCCCACGCAACCAGCCTGCTTACGTTGCTGCTAGTTATGTCTCAAATTGTACGAACTAAAAGGTTACAATTGAGGACGAAGAGTAGTAGCTCTATCTCTGGCAAGGACACGTTAGACAAAAAATAGAGACAAATTGATAGCTCAAGAAGAAGCATAACTACAAGTTCAGCTGTTAATTTCGCATGTAGTGCTCGAAGGATTGTCATACCAAATATAGCTAGATAGAGTAGGCCTGCTAGTAGGCCAAACTGCAAAATCCTATCCAAAAATATGTTATGACTCGATGAGAATATAAATCCATCAGCACATGTTTTTCTTAACACCCGAACGCTCAATAACTTCTGACAGGGAATCACATGCTCAATATTCCCTACCCCCACTCCGAGTAATGGTATGCTTTGCACTTGCCGCAAGGTGATGTTCTGTAGTTCCAACCTATAACTCACACTGCTGCCATAATCCGCTACTCCAGTAATTCGCGTAACATGAATGGTAAAACTAAAGATAAGGAATATAGCTGCTGCTGCTGCATATAAAAAAGCTACTTCTTTTCTATGCGCCTTAAGATACCAAAAAAGCACCAAACTCAACACTACAGATGTAACAATAACGAAGCGTGTGCCAGATAAATAGAGCACTCCTGCAAGCATCGCTTCGATGCCAAAGAAAGCGGTTCGGTATTTATGCTGTACAAATTTCGTGTAGAAGTATGCGTTAAGTAGTAAGCCCAACCCAATAATTTCTGCCAAAACATCAGATTGTTCGAATATACCAAAGAATCTTGAAAAGCCTTGAGAGTTGAAGAACGCTACTCGGTAGCTATCTATTCCCACGACAACAGCGAACACATAGACGAGGCTCAGTATAAACGACTGAGACTGCAGTGCCGCCAATAGTCCTAGCAAAATAAAGGATATAAGCACAAGGCTGCCGGTGGGATCATAAAAAACTCCCTCTAGATTCATTGAACTATGGAATTTGAATGCATTTAGACCAACAAGCATAATCAGGGCTAATAAAGGCCATTTAAGCGGTAATTTTTTCAAATCCGAACTATGATAACGAAGCAAATAAAACAGCCCCAAAACGCCTGCAATAATCTGCAGGCGCATACTTACGACACCAATAGACAAATCAAAAGTAATGTGAGATACAAAGATACTAAACAGCGCGAATATAAGTACCAGCTTCTCCTGATTCGTAACCACCTTCACCCACCGACTAGCGACTTTCAATAACCTCATTGCTTTCAGTATACAGAACCACCCCTCCACTTAAAAAAGCAAAAGACCCACGTACTGTGGGTCTTTTAGGTTATAAGGTCTTGTTTTAGTTACTTAACGATCTGAACTAGGCTTCCGTCTTGAGCGTTTAATTCTGTGACTGAGTTACCAAGATAGTTTGCTACCCAGACGTGTCCAAGATTATCTGTGGTTATGGCACAATCTCCATTAAAGCCCGTAGCAGCTTGATTGTTATAGTATTTTACTAAACTTCCATTGCTAGCATTAAATTCTGCTAATGAATTATTATCTTCACCTACGACCCAAATGTGGCCAAGATTGTCAGCGGTGATGGCTGAAGCATTCGCTAATCCGTAGCTTGCACCATTCACGACCTGAACTAAACTACCATTGCTGGCGTTTAATTCTGTGACTGAGTTACCAAGGTTTGCTACCCAGACGTGTCCATGATTATCTGTGGTTATGGCAAAAGGAAAAAGAAATCCGTAGCTTGCATCATTCAAGACCTGAACTAAACTACCGTTGCTGGCGTTTATTTCGGTTAGTGATTTACCGAATTGGTTTGATACCCAGATGTGGCCAAGATTGTCAGCGGTGACTTTGGAAGGTTCACTGAAACCGTAATTTACTGCATCGATATCTTGAATCAGACTTCCATTGCTAGCATTAAATTCTGCTAATGAATTATTATCTTCATCTACGACCCAGATGTGGCCAAGATTGTCAGCGGTGATGGCAGATATCCAACTACTAGAATAGTATGGACCATTTCCCCTTGGTGGACTAACAACTCGAACAAGGCTTCCATCATTTGCATTTATTTCTGTTACTGATTCATTGTCGGGAATTGCGACCCAAATGTGGCCAAGATTGTCAGCGGTGATGGCATCAGGATAACTAAATCCGTAGCTTGCATCATTTAAGACCTGAACTAGACTACCATTGTTAGCGTTTAATTCTGTGACTGAGTTACCAAGATAGTTTGCTACCCAGACGTGTCCATGATTATCTGTGGTTATGTCTAGAGGATTATTAAATCCGTAGTTAGTAGGTGTAGGTGTAACTGGAACACTAAAGCTTGTGCTTCCACAGGCATCTTTTTGTGCATTATAGACGGCTTGTGTTTTTGTGAGTGGAATTAAGCTACATAACTTGCCCCAGGTGTTTGGTCCTACCTTTCCATCCCACTGTGTTTTAGCATTCGGGAAAGCTTTTGTCTGGAATAATAGGATATTTGTTTTTGTGAGTGGTCCATATTTTCCATCAATACGCATTTTGATGCCAGTGAATGCAACTGATAGCGTTTGTGCATCCTTAACACACTGTCCACTTGATCCGACTTGGAGTAGCTGACCCTTACAGTTACTTCCGGCATGCGACTTATGCATTCTACTGTAGACAAAGGTGCCAACGGCACCGATAAGCACAAGTACTACAATGAGTACAATAGCTTCAAAATGGGAGAAGCCCTTTTGGTTTAGTTTCTTCGTTTTCATGTATTATCCTTTTATTTTATTTTTATACATTAATACTGAATATATATAAGCATAAGATGTTTTGAAATACAAAAAAAGACCCTTCAAAAATTGAAGGGTCGCTTTTGGTGATCCCAAGGAGAATCGAACTCCTATTGCCAGGATGAAAACCTGGTGTCCTAACCGTTAGACGATGGGACCAAAATTGCTCAGAAAGTGTATCAAAACAGAGGTAACTTGTCTACCCATAAAAAGAGACCCCCTTGTGGGAGGGTCTCGATTTATTAGTTTTCACTAGAGTTTTAGAGCGGTCAGTCGGTGCTCAATCACTTAAGATAACCATAGCATGTTTTTACCAAACATGCTAGTGGTTATCCACAGCTTCCATTGAATTACTTCAGTCTTACTTCTTAGAAAGACGTCGGATCATCCAGAAATGGTAGCCGATTGCACCGAGTACGCTCGCACCCGCGAAGAGAGCGATTGTTTGACCTGGACCAGTGTCTGGCATTGTCGTTGTAACAATAGGAGCAACAGGTGTTCCTTGCTTGAACGTCACTACCTTCGCACAACTTGCACTGTCAGCAGTCACCGTTTTACCGTTGACGCTAAAGCTTGGTGTTGCACGAACTGTGTAGGTACCATCTACAGCAAACGTGTAATCAACCGTCGTCTTGTTAGTTATAAGCGGCGTCGTATTGTCGCCAAAGTTATAGCTAATGTTGTTTAAGGTTGCACCGTTTGTAGCAGTGTAGGCTGTCGTTACTGTCACCGTTCGCGTGCCACTAGTGACAAGTGTTAACGCATCACAGCTATAAGCTGGAGGCGTAGGAGTAGGCGTAGGACAGTTTTTAGTAATCGTAATAGTCGCAGTGTCAGTTGTCGCTTCACCATTTACTCGAGCTTCGGCAATATTCGTTATGGTGTTAACACCACACTGAAGGTTTTCGTCACTCGGAGCGGTTGCTTTAAACTGAACATAGCCATCACCCGTTGGACCATAGTTCCCTATATCGATACCACCATCACTTACAACACCATCAGATCCAGCAGAAATTCCGCTTGGGTGATTAGCATTGAAAAGCTTAGTAGAACCAGGAACGATAGTCATATGTGCAGGTAATTTATCACGGATTGCTACATCATTAAGCGTTGTGTTTCCCTTATTGGTAAAACCAATTTGGTACGCAACAACTTCGCTTGGTGTTGCAGTTACGTTTTTGCTCCACGTTCCTGAACCTGGGATAGCAACTTGTTTCGTAACGCTAAAATCAGTGGTCTGCATATGCACCTTAATCTTAAAGGTTACGATGTTTGCATACTGGAAACAGCCAGGAAAAATTCCGTTTGCTGAATCGTAACCAAGTGGTGCACCAGTCGTGACAATAGAGTCAGCAAGGGGCATGCCGCTTGGATGTGCGTTATTGTAGTCAATTGCACTACCAGGAACATAAGAAACAGTAAAATTACTGTCACCATAAAAGGCAGTCGAATCAGAGATTACTTGGGGTTGTGCATTATCTGCACTAACGTATGCATTGGACTGCAAAGCAGTACCCGCTGCAGTTGGAAGATAGACACGAAGTTTCGTATTCTTCGCAACACCTGCTCCGTCAAGGTTTGCACCATTGAGTGATGAGGCTGCGTTATTGTGAACATAGGCTCGAACTAAAATTTCTTCGCCGTCTGTTACTTTGTTATTGTCGCTATAGCCACCACTAGTAGTGTTTGTTACAGGCTTTGCATCAAAGAAAGCTCGTTCATCACCATAGTTGGGGTTATCTGTTATTGAGTCAAATGTAACATGGTCAGCTGGATGCGCTACCGTATAGGTAGGTCGATCTGGAGACCATGCGCCTACTGCAACACTCACACCAAGTGAGAGTCCTGCAACAAGTACAAATGCTAATACTTTCTTGGGCATAAAGGATATACGTCGCTTCATACTTCACCTCCTTATTCAATTGGGGTTGTTATTCATTATTTACAAACGTTAGTTAGTACCTATTTAAAAGATAGCTATCAACTAACGTTTTTATTACTGATCGTTACTCTAAAACTAATTGTTAAGGAACCTGAAGTGTGCAGCGAATTACTTCGCTTAAAGCCACACTAATGACAAATTAAATGGTTGAGAAGCGCAGGGAGCGCTCATAAAGAAAACTTCGGGGGCGTTTGAAAAAACGCCACAAGGTTATCGATAAAAGGCTCAACCTGCGCAACTATAAAGTTACGTTATTCATAGTTACTATCTTGGAAAAACACATCACCCATGGGGTGGCAGAGACCGCTGACGCGGTTATGTGCATTATCTGCACGCTCTGCCACCCCGGCTCCAGGAACCTCCGGCGTCTATGCAGACGGAGGAGGTGGTGGCGAAATCGGGGTCGTGACCGGAGGGTCATGACTGATTCCCGGAATCGTCACCGGAGGAGTGGTGGGAGGCGGTAATGTTACCGGCCCTGGACCACTCGGTGGTGCTGTCGGTGTGGGTGTCGTCGGACAAGTAGCAAAGCCACAGGGTGAATCGACCGGCGGTGTTGCCGGACCGGTCACGCCTGTACCTGGCCCTTTTACTTGATCTGGGACACTTGGGTTCACCAGCGGATCGTGACTCGGACCATCTTTGCAGATGGGCCACGTGCCATACGGCCACTGGGGTGGACAACTGTGCGTCGGCGGCACCACTGGAGGTGGTGACACTGGCGGTGTTATCACACCACTCGTGAAGATGTCATGCGGCTGGTAGCCACAATTCAACTTCAACTCTTTCACCACGCTACCGTGACGAATCACAAATACCGTTGCCGGCGTATTGATCATCATCGAGGTTGCGAGCTGCGGAATCACCCACGCTGATGCTCCCTTTTGGAAGTACAACGTCTGGTAATTTGCAGTTGACTGTGAAAGAGTGAGCGAGCTTGCTGAAGCCTCATAGGCTTCGATAGCTCGCACCCGATTTCTCCACACCACTGTGGGGTGCTTCAGCTCGTCTTCAACAGCGGCCTGAAACTGCAACTGCGACATCGGGAGCGAAAGCCCATCGACACCGTAGTACGCAGCGTGAGCCACCGTCAAAGCCGGATCAGTGCAGCGACGAAGGTGGAGGTCAGCTTCGACCAAAGCCACATTCGTTGCCGTTGAAGGTGGACCAAAATTCTGGCCCACCGTAGCGGCATCGTACGCAAGAAACGCTGGCTTGACGCCAACGTCCGTGCACACGGACTGCACACCCGGAGGGTGATGGAACACTGCCTTCGCACCGATGAACCCGAGGGCCACGATAACGAAGGTGAGAAGCCCCGCCAACATGACGAGGATGGGACCTTGCTTGCGTCGCATTTGCGCTTCCTTTCCTGCCCCCGTGCTGGGGGCGAGATGGTTTCTCGCCCCCAGCCGTTTGACTGGAGGATTATCGCACGCTCGTTGGTGCCGTGCCCGAAGGGCGCGACGAACCAATGAGCGTTGACCGCACGGCCGGAGCCGTGATGACGGTTGCTTCTGCACTAGCCGAAGCCACTGCTCCATAGTTGGGCTCGGTTTCACTCGCGAGGAGGTAACCGATTCCAGCGCTGAAGAGCAGCACTACAGTGAGTGCGATTGCGTCGCCCCAACCAGTGTTGAGAAGGGAACGAACCGTCATGCCAGTTGCCTGGTGCTGAGCGTTCAGGACAGCCCCACCAAAATCGTGGGAGATGAACCAGAAGAGATAGACCGCCAAGCCGACAGCTGCCGTAATGATGGCAGCCAGCCAGTTGAAGGCACGTCCCGCTCTGATTGCATCAATCTGTGCCTGAGCACGAGCCACCGCGACACTGATAGTGCCAGCTCCCGCCTCGAGGGCGTTCAGCCGGCCGCTGTAAGCGTCGAGCTTGTCTCCGTGCTTTTCAACGGTGCGAGCCGTGGTGGTTGCGAGCTTAAAAAGCTCGTCCTGCTTGGCCTCTTGCACAGCGTACATGGCCTCCAGCACAGCAATCCGCTTCAAAGCAGCGTCGACCCGGTGGACCACCTTTTCAGACGATTCGATGAGCGACTCAACCTGCCCGATCAAAACCTGGCTGATAGTGCCGGCTTCGACAATCTTGGCTTGCATCGCCTTATTATCGGCGATCAGGACAGAGATTACCTTGGCCAGCTGGTGATGCTTGCGGGACCGGACCTCGGCGAGTTTCGCCTCGAGAACGGTTTGCCGCTCTTGCAGCTCCTTCAGGAGCACTGCTTGGGTTACTGGACGCACCATGGGTGCCTCTCCTTTGGTTGCCACTCCTTCTGCAGGAATGGGTGGGTGGTGTTCCGCTTCCGGAACAATCGAATGGCAGGGTGCCACTCTTTCGTACCGGAGGTGTAAACCTTCGGAAACGACAAACTAGTATCGTATGGATAGCCATACAATACTAAGGTGCCGTTTCCGATGGTGGTAGTACATGGATAGATTTATGAATAACAGATACTTATATACTGGTTTGGACCACTTTATTTACATAAAGCTATCGACAAACACAGCAAAAAACCCTAAAAACATGTTTTAGAGCATATTACTGTGTTCATCAGATACCAGAAATACTAGTATTTAAACTGTCATTAGTCTGGCTTGTTAATTTGCTAAAACAGAGCCCATACCTCTTTTGTGCGCTTCCCCGATAAATCGGGTTAGAAGTTTAACTTACTTGGAGGGTTCCTCCGTTTAGCGTACCTCTCGTGCACCTCTGCTTCAGGACTAACATATATTACCACAAGCATTGAAAATTGTCAATACTCTATGCAATAAAAATATCTGTTAGTCAAATTACTTATGCTTGCGCTACGGGTTCAGGGCTCGCTGTCGCAATGGTTGATCGTAATCGAGCTCCATCAGTCGCAAGTTCTTCGATTACTTCATTCTCAACTTGCATGGCGAATTCATCATAATTTGGGTACTTAGACTTTATTAGATTCTCCACGCCGGCATCATCATTGCGATCTATCATGTCACTTAACGTATCAATATCTTCGTCAGATAATTTTTCTGTCACTCTATTCATGATTCGGCTGGACACTGCAGCGGCGACGTTTTGTAACATCTTTTCCTGCGTTTCTGGGTCAACACTACCAATACCGAGCTTATCTATGAGTTCTTCTTTTGTCATTGTTGCCATAATTGCCCCCTATTATTTACCCATTATTGCAGCGATAGCGCCATTAATATGTGCGAAGTCAGTGAATGTTCCTTGGCCTGGAATAAACACGCTTTCAATTGCTCCCAATCCACCACCCTTGTTGTTTCCTACAAACTTAATACCATATGGGTTGTCCGTAATCCTGGTAAAGTTATCATGGGCGGAGATATTTGTACCGAGATGGTTCATACCGAATGTCCAGGGATATTCATCCCCACCTTGTGGTGTTATTGTTGGCATTGGTAGTTTAGGAGGTGGAGTAACTACTCCTGTTTTGTCGATATCTGGTTTATCGGTATCTAGAACTGTATGGCTTCCTCCTGCTGTATGTGTACTATGAGTTGCTGTTACTGCATGTTGCGCCTCAGTCATTGCTAAGATTGCTGGCGCTGCCGCCATTGCTACTGCAACCGCTGCACCTAATCGTTTACTATTTCGTCTCGTAGCGGATTGCCTATCTGATGCACCGAGATAGTCATCAATGGTGGCAAGCTGAGTTTTACTCATCTTCTTATTAGCAATCATCTCACCAATACCTCGACTGGCGTTATATGAACCGTAGCCGCTGAGTCCAGCTTTTGCGCTTGTTGCAAAGGCGACGAGCGGTGCATTAAAGGTTGCTGCCCCGACGATGCCCATGGCGGAAAGCCCGAGCCCTACGCCAATACGAGTCTTCGGATGCTTTTGCAACCAGTTATTTATCTTTGTAAGTTTTGGATGTCGACGGGTCCGCTCTGCAAGCATTGTGTCATCAACTCGTTTACTGAGTTCTGTAAGCTCATTTGTAGCGAATTCTTGAAGTCTCGCTTCTCGGCTAGCAATATGCTCTGCTATAAGTCCATCGTATGCAGTAATTTTAACAAGATTTGCTTGCTGCTCAGCAATTTGTGCCTCGAGGCTTCCATCGTAATCGTCACCCGCATCTTCTTTTTCCTTGAGCAACGTGTCAAGTATTCCTTGTGCTTCGGCACGTTCCTGGTTATTAATAACCTGAAGATCTTCTCCAATTCTATCTGCGCTTCTCACTAGATTAGCTTCTGAGCTGAGCCATTGTTCACGAGCTTCTTTAAGCGCTGCTCCAGCTGCTTCAAATGCTGCTTTCTTTTCACCACCAGCAAACATGCCTTCGGCTGCAATTTTTGCAACAGCATAGTTATTAATAGCATCGTAGTAGTTGCGACGTGATAGTTCTGCTATTGCCTCAGGTGTAGCAAGCATTTCATCAGTTGGCTCTACCTCTTCTTCCTCTTCTTCCTCTTCAGGACCACTCTCCTCAGTCTCACCATTTCTTAAGCGATCGAGTTCTTGTTGTATCCTCTCCAGCTCAGCAGTTAATTGGGGAATTCCCTCGAGCATCTCTCTGATCCTATCTAGGCTTTGCTGTAATTCATCGAGATTCCTATTTCGCTCTGCAGTACCCCCATCTTCTCCACCATCTTCAGGATTTCCTTCATCTTCTGGACCACCGGGACCTTCTGGACCTTCTGGACCTTCTGGACCACCAGTGCCTTCTGGGCCTTCTGGATTAGATCCCGCAGACGCAAGCCCTGAATAGCCAGGATGCATCGGATCGGTTGGATCTATTTCTGATTCACTTGTCGCATTACTTTCAGCGGTCGGTTGTTCAGGGTTTTGAGTTGTATCTTCCGAATTCAGCGGTTCAGCTTCGGTTATAGGTTGCACTGTTTCATTTGCAGGCGTTTCCACTGTAGCTGCTGTTGTATTAGTAGCTCCCATTGTTTCTGCCGGTCGTTGATCAATAACCGTATCCACTGCAGGTGCCACCGCTTCAGCAGTAGGTGCTGGCTCGGTTGGAGCAGCATCATTTGTGAAATCTTCAGGATTATCTGAAGTACTTCGGCTTCTTTCTTCAGCTTTTGCATATAAGTTTGTGAGTAATCGCTCCTTCAAGTCATCAGACGCTCCGCTCATCGCAATAACTCGCTCCATGAGCTCATCCTGCACATCAATTGTCATTGTTCGATCATTGTGTTCTAAAGCGCCGGCAAGCTTGGTCACTAAATCATCAGTGGACATAGATTCATATGTTTGGGTTTGTGATTCAGGTTTAACATTTGCTTGATCAAATGGCTTAAATTGACCTGTTTCTGAATCATGCAATTTTCCGCGAGCATCAGTATAGTCTCTACCACTAAGAAACGCGTCCATATCTCGGGCTGTTTGCAGTTCTTGTTGTGAGGTAGCCATATCGCCACCAAACGTATCCATTGCTGCCTTGTCGTCAAGTATAGGAATTTGACGTTTGACCGCTCCATGTAAATCATCAACTAGCGTTCTATCTTCTAACGATCTCGGATTATCCGTTGGCGGTGTTTCAGACATTCAATTCTCCTCTATACATAACTATTTTATTTTACTCTTATGGTTAACACTATAACCATAAGAACTGCAAGGGTCAACTTTTTTTACTTAAGCGAAAACGTAAAGCCAAAGGTACTGCCTTTTCCCTCAATTGAAGAAAATAGTAATGCACCTCCCTGGGCAACAATAACTTTCTTCGCCATAAAAAGACCAAGCCCCGTTCCATCTGGTCGGGCTTTTTTGGCGTTTGGCGCTCGATAGAATTTTACAAATAGTTTGTGCTGTTCATCTTTTGGTACGCCAATGCCAGAGTCGACCACCTTGAACGATATAGATGAACCAGTTTTTTCAAGTGCAACCGTGATAGTGCCGCCGTTTGGTGTGTAGTAAATAGCGTTATCGATAAAGTTAACGATAACCTGCCGAATCTTTGTTTCATCAAGCATAATAACTGGGAAATCTTTTGGTTTTTTAAATACCAGATTTAGGGACTTTGCGGCTGCCATTTCTTTGAGCTGACTTATTTCACTTTCCACCGTATCTGGCAAGAATACCTGCTTTTTCTCAATCACAAATTTGCCAGTTTTGAGTCGACTAACATTTAAAAGATCTGAGATAAGGTAGACCATGCGCTGGCTACTCATAAACGCCTGATTTATAAACTGCTCTTGTTGTTTGGTGACTTTTCCAGCATCTCCCTCAAGTAGCATACTTAAGTAGCCTTTGACAGAAGTCAGCGGCGTACGCAGTTGATGAGAAGCAAGTGATATAAACTCATCTTTTGTTTCATCAAGTTCTTTTAATTTCTCATTGGTTTGTTGCAAATGATGCGTTGCAAGCCCAATTTTCTTTTGCAGCGTTTCATTGAAGCTTCTAATTTCTTCAAACCACAGAGCGTTCTGAACGGCAATAGATACTTCGTCTACTATAAGAGTAAGCACCTGAATATCTTTGTTATTGTACTCAGAGCCACTACTCCTAGGACCAAGCAGCATATAGCCTACCACTGTCCCCTTCACTTCAAGTGGTGCAACAATATCTATATTATTTCGTCGGAGCACGCGTTGAAGGGATGGACTCACATCAGCATCATCAGATCTTTTAATTCCTCGACTTTGAAGTATAAAAGCTTCTAACTCCTCTTTTTCCTTTTGGCTGCACTCCATCACATGCCCACTGATACTATGTTTGAGCGTTTCATCAGTTGCATAGATTTCAAAGTTGCAAAATCGTATCTTCATTTCTGTTGTGATCGTTTCGGCAACTTGCGTCATTAATCGTTCAAGTTCAACCGTAGAGACGAGCGTTTTATTTAAAGCATTAAGCAAGACCTGGGGATCATAGGCATCTTGGTAGAAAAGTCGATTAGAGATTTTATCGAAAAAAGCTTTAACGGGTCGATACGTGATAGCAGTCACAACGCTAATAAGCGCAAAGATAAGCAAGCTCGTTATGCCAATCTTTTGATCAAAAAACACGTTTCCAATAAGAATGCTTCCGCCAACAAAGAGACTTGTCATTGCGCCAATCGATATTACGTAGGCAATAACCCGAGCAACAATAAAGCGAATATTAAAGAGCTGGTAGAAGAAAATTGCTCGTGCTGACAAGACAATAAACAAGAGTAACCCAGCGTACGACAAATTAGTAATAATTTCACTGTCACCTCCAACAAATAGCGGATAAACAACATTTGAAAATATTAAAAACAAGCCCGCCACTGAAATACCCCACAAGAGACTTTTGTATCGTTCCTTGTCCGAGCCTTTCGATTGACGGACAAGTCGTCCCAGCCAAACGAGTGTAGATATAAAAATGATACCGACGCTTAACCCGTAGTAGTTAAAACCAGATTTATAGATAATATCGAATTGCGGGCTCGTGGCGAAGCGCACTGCTTGGCCACTTACTACAATTCCAATTGCTCCCATCGCAAGCAAGGGAACTAAAAGAAAAGAAAAGAATCTTGTTCCTTTAAGCGCCGGCTTTTTGAGGGAAGTTACGAAATACCAGTACGAAATAAGGAGTGGTACCGCAGAAAAGAGGTCTGCGTATACTTCAGATTCCGCAACGTTCGTCGATGCTGTGTGTTTAAAATTAGCGGCTAATGAATTGGCAATTACCCAAAACGAAGTAAAAACACTTAGCAGAAAAAAAAGTTTAGCAGTCGTGTTCCTGCGATTACTGGCAAAGACAAGTGCACCCTGCATGAGAATAAAAGAAGTTACTAACCCAATATATAAAACATAAAGAAACACATGCATAGTTAACAATAAGTGTAAGCGTAAGCGTCTTTGATTGCTAGTTCTTTATGACTGCTGCTCATCATCTGGATTATGAATTGCCTTATAGATGTTATAGCGAATCGCAACGGTAGCTGCGATATCAAGTCCGGCGAGCGCCAGACTGGGCGCAATCATAGCCGGTGGCAGCGCTTCTATCGCGCCTACGCCTACGACCAAGCCACTACCAAGCGCTCCAACACTATTAATGCCAAGCCCAGTTCTGAAAATTCCATTCGAGTCTACTGGCTTGCCTAGGATTTCTTCCTTTATATATTTTTTAGAAAGAATGTCTTTGGTCAGCACTTTTTTTCCCTGGGACGCTGCCATTAGTCCGATTCCACCGACAAACAAACCCTCAGTGACTGCTAGTCCAACACCAACTTCTGGAAGTGCCTTAACAACGGCGTGTTCGTGAGAAGCGAGTGCGGGGATCGAAACAAGCGTACTTACTGCTAAGGCGCCGATTGCCAGCGAAAACCGGTGGTTTTTTGCATACTCTTTAATTCGTGATGATGATTTTTCCATTAAAAATACTTTTCCATTAAATAATTTGACTTAGCTGCTTGCCGGATAGCGAGTGAAGCCATTTTTCGAACTATCGGAATTTTTCGAGCTCGTTCTGGCATTGGATTATCGAAGATTGCCAGTACGCCATAATTCATCGATAGCTCGTCTTGGTATGCGTCTTTATAGATGTCGACAAATCTGCAGCCCGCTGAATCATAGATTTCCAGAAGTTTATCCTTCGGCACCATCTTACCATTTTTCTCTTTTTTTAGATTGAAATACTGCAGGGCATAGGCATCTTTTTGATCTTCTGAGAGGCACTTAAACTCTAATCCACTTCGGCGAGCTTCGGCCCGCATCCAGCGCCTGAGTCCAGGAACCCTACTCTCAAAATATGCTAAATCAAAATCTCCGTTAACGAGTTCTGAAAGCATACTACCGAACAACATATTCTGAGCAAGTTCAGCGGAACCTTTCGATAGCATAGACAACGAAACAATGTAGAGATTTTTTCCATTAGGGTCATAGGTTCCATTGAGCGTGCCGTTATCGGTGCTATCCTCCCAAGACCGAAAATTTTCAGGATTCTCAGAAGTTGGACAACACGCGATAAATCCAACCATTTCTCCGTCTCGCTCGGCAACTTTGATATAGTGCCCCCCAACAAGTTCCATTCTATTAGTAAATTTTTGTGTTAGTTCATCTCTTAGTTCGTCTTCACTTTTATCGTAGCCTCCATAGACTGATGCAAAGGCACGCATATCTATATCCACCATAGTCGGTACGTCATGCATCTCAGCAGATCGAGTAGTAATTTTAGCGACTCGCTCACTGCCCGCTGATGCGAACTCGCTAGACTTTGACTGGTGGGAAAATTTTTTCCGTTCCATAGAGACTCTTTTGGTGTTTACGTATAAAAAAACACCTTAAATAGTCACTTATCCTGTAAATGCCCATTTAAGATGTTTTTAAAAAGAACGCTATGCTCTATGGCTACTTCAAAAATACCACTAATATGCTTATGTTGCAAGATTAGTATATGCGTATCCTAAGTACTATTTTTTTGCTACCCTTAAAGGATATGGAACCCCAGAAGATCACTATTATTGAAGATGATGCTGCAATTCGTGATATGTATGCCCTCAAGCTCAGCGCTCAGGGTTTTTTAGTAACAACAGCCAGTGATGGCGAGAGTGGCCTCGCACTTCTTGAAACCGAACGACCGCATCTGGTACTGCTTGATCTTAAGATGCCAAAGCTTCCAGGCAACGAAGTACTTAAGCGCCTGCGCGCCAAATCGTGGGGCGAAACTATTAAAGTTATTATCCTGACCAATATGAGTAAGAGCGAAGGTACTTCAGATCTTCGTTTTTTAGGAGTTAATCGCTACATCCTAAAAGTACTGCACACCCCTTCGCAAGTTGTGGAAATAATTAAAGAGGTGCTCAACGAGTAATTTTGTTGTATCGTTATACATAGATAAAAGGATATTTATATGACGCATAAACTAGCAATCATAGAAGACGACCCCGCGATCTCCCAAATGTATCGAATGAAATTCGAAACTGAAGGCTATAAAGTAGAAACCGCTGAAAATGGCAAAATCGGGCTCGATATGATCGAGAAGATGAAGCCAGATATGGTACTGCTTGATCTTATGATGCCCGAGATGAATGGTGATGAAATGCTTGAAATTATGCGAGCGACTGAATGGGGTAAGGATGTTCCCGTCATAGTTCTCACCAATATGGGCGAACAAGAAATTCCTGAAAAAATAGAAAAACTCGGCATTAATGCGTTCATCTTAAAAGCCGAAATGACACCAAAACAAGTTGAAGAACTGGTAAAAAAAGAAATTTCAAAATAACCAATGAACGTTGCGATTCTCGGCTATGGTAAGCAGGGTTACTCCTCATTTCTTTACTACAAACAGTTGGGTGCTACCATCACTATTCATGACGCCAATGTAAGCACTGAAGTGCCGGACGGCATACCTGCTATTCTTGGAGAGCACTATTTAGAAAACCTAGACAACTATGATGTACTCGTTCGATCTCCTGGCATACATCCAAAAGAAATAGTAGCTAAGAACAGTCTTTCAATTCTTTCAAAAGTCACCTCCAATACGAATGAATTTTTCAAGATATGCCCAACCAACCATATACTAGGCGTCACTGGAACCAAAGGGAAAGGCACGACTACTTCTCTTATTGCAAAATTGCTTGAAGCAGATAATAAGACAGTGCATGTCGGTGGAAATATTGGAACCCCACCGCTTGATTTACTGAATCAGAACATTCAGGAAAATGATTGGGTAGTTTTAGAGCTCGGCAATACACAACTCATTGATTTACAATACTCACCTCACATTGCGGTCTGCCTTATGGTGGTACCTGAACATCTTGATTGGCACACGAATGTGCAGGAATACTACGATGCAAAAAAGAACATCTGCTCTCATCAAACAAGTGACGACAAGGTAATTTATTTTGGACAAAACAATGCATCAAAGCAAATTGCTCAGACATCCAAAGGAACACGTATTCCCTATTTTCAAAAACCAGGTGCTCGAGTTGAAGATAATGAAATTATTATTAACGAACATGACCCTATTTGTCCGGTGTCGGCAATTGCACTTAAAGGAAAACATAACCAGCAAAATGTCTGTGCAGCACTGAGCGCAGTATGGGATTTACTTGAACAAAAGCAGCATATCACATCAGTACTTGAACACTACCGAGGACTTCCCCATCGACTTGAAGTAGTGAAAAAAATTGGTGGGGTTACCTATGTTGATGATAGTTTCGGCACGACACCTGAAACTGCAATTGTTGCAATGGAAGCCTATAGCGAACCCAAGATACTAATATTAGGTGGCTCAGATAAGGGTGCAGATTATACAGAACTTGCAAAAGCAGTAAAACAAAATAACGTAAAACAAGTTGTCTTAATTGGAGCCATGGCCTCTAAAATACAGCAATGTCTCGATGCGATAGACTTCAAACACTATACGTTTGGTGGTGACAGTATGCCGGAAATAATTGCGACCTGCAAAAATTACGCAGCGGAAGGTGATGTCGTTTTGCTATCGACGGGGTGCGCAAGCTTTGGGATGTTCAAGAACTACGAAGACCGCGGTGAACAATTTAGTCAAGCTGTTCGATCACTCGATTCAATTGCTTAACAACTGCTGTCTCAGGCTGAATTACAACTGCTCTACCGGCGACTATTTGTCGAATACCATCTTCAATCCAGTGATAGTGCGTACAGCCAAGTACTACTACATCTGATCCCATTTGCAGCGACGGTTCAATAGCATCACGAATCTTTTGATTATTCATTTGATTACTCTCGATGAGCGAAGCCCACGCACTACAATCAGGTTCAATAACTTGTATATCCTTGGCATAGGTATCTTTGAGGTAAGTATATCGCTCACTTTTAAGCGTTGTTGGTGTTGCACAGACGGTTATTACTTTCGAGTGTGTCGCTGACGTAGCAGGTTTAATCATAGGCTCAACCCCTACCATTGGAATGGTGAACGTTTTTCTGAGTCGCTCAATCAGTGTGGTTGAGACTGTATTACAGGCAATAACAATAACCTTACAACCATCGTCTATAAATTCTTGAAATATAGGCATGACAAGAGAAAAGAGTTCATCTGGAGTTTTTGTTCCATACGGTAAATTTTTTGTGTCATTTTTAAAGTCTACTTCAATATCCGGAATCCCGGCGATAATCGCATTCACGATACTAAGGCCGCCAATACCTGAATCAAATACACCTATTTTCATTTCTTTACACTTCCCTCAGCTGCTCTAATTACGTTATCAAAAAGTGCACAAATTGTCAGAGGACCAACGCCCCCAATGCGCGGTGTAATAGTGATGTCCGCTCTCTCATAAACTTCTTCGGCAACATCACCAACTAGCTTTCCGCCTTCACTCGCAACTGCTGCGTCAACAATTACCGCTTTATCTTTGAGCATTGATGATGTTATGAGCCCAGGTTTACCTACGGCAGAGATCACTACATCAGCACCCAAAATTACTGACGCTGGATTTTTAGTATCTTCATCAACAACTTCAAGATCATAGTTTGCTGCTTCAAGCATTTTTTTAAGTGGCTGTCCGACGAGCCTTCCAAGTCCAACGAGGACAATGCGTTTATCTTTAAGTTCAATGTTATAGCCCGCGAGAAGCCATAGTATTCCCATAGGGGTGGCTGGCTCAAAAGTTGAATGAGGTGAAAGCGCATCAACATCCTTTTTACCAGCAATTACTTCAACTACTTCGTCCGTTTTAGCACTATCAGGCAGCGGTAATTGAACAATAATACCGTGTACTAAAACATCTTCGTTCAGTTTTTTAATAGTACTGAGCGCATCGTTTTGTTCAACTTGATGCACCACGACTTCAACTCCAATATCCTCACCATATTTTTGCTTTAGAGAAATATATTTTGCGATAACAGGATTATCTGAACAGGAAACAATAGCAAGCTTTGGATACACTTTTTGGGATTGCTTCAAAGAGCGCACCTGGTAGGCTTGACGCTCTTTAATAAAGCCGGCTATTTCTGATCCATTAAGTAGTTTCACTCTGGTATTGTAGCAGAAATCGGTTGCAAAAAATTTAAACTTGCGGGGGTGTTACGTCTGATGGTGGAGTTGTTTGCGAAGGGTTCGTTACTACAGATGGAGCAACATTTGGTGTTCCAGTTGATGGGACTGAGGAAGGAGTTGATGTAGTTTGACCCCCAAAATATCCACCAATATATTTATCACTACCAAAGGCGAGCATTAGATATCCCACTATTGAGAAAATTAATAGCCCAAATACTGCGAAAAGCGTACTTTTACCAAAATTCTTTGCAAGACCAAGAGCCATTAAAATTGCTACCACGAGGGAACCTACATAAGGAACAAGAGTAAGAAAAACTAACCAGCCGCTATATCCACCAATTTCTAGAAATAAATAGGTGTTATAAAAAGGTATTAACGCTTTCCAACCCTCTACTCCCGCCTTTTCAAAAATCTTCCAGCCAGCCACAGCCATAATAGCCCAAGCGACCAAAGCTGTTACCAGTATTGCAGCTATGAGTGCCCCGATCATACCTGCAGACGCGATGCCTGCAGTAGTTGTAGTTGTTGTAGTTGTATATCCATCTAACATATAAATTCCTCTTACTTTTTAATTTGTTTATGCTTAAGAACTGATAATATCGTATCACAAATCATCAAGGGGTGCTTGCAATTACAGAGGTAGTTTGCTAAAGTTTGTTAGTATATTTTATACACGGGCCAGTAGCTCAGCTGGTTAGAGCACCTGCCTCTTAAGCAGGGTGTCGTGGGTTCAAGTCCCACCTGGCCCTCCATTCTCACTTATGCTTAAATAATCCCTATTTCTTTGTTAAGTAGGATATATACAATCCATAATTGAAAAAGTAAAAGAGAAATTCTTTGT
>Ga0207956_1000021_pt1 | contig 60439 bp, 94 predicted proteins | sample CryBogCBE25Jul07_FD_184580 | JGI IMG/M metagenome (GOLD analysis project Ga0207956, IMG submission 184580) | Freshwater microbial communities from Crystal Bog, Wisconsin, USA - CBE25Jul07 (SPAdes) (version 2) | ecosystem: Environmental > Aquatic > Freshwater > Lake | place: Crystal Bog...
GTTTCAACACTTCTATTTCTTCTTTCAACAAACTAATTTCTTCTCGTAATACACCAATCATATGTCCTGCTTCAGTCAATTCTGCTTCTTGTTGGCGTAGCATAATCGCTGATTCTCTGTAGAGGATAATAGCTCTACCTGCGTGTTCAGTTTCTTTACCCAATAATCTAATACTTACACTTTCTAACTTATCTACAAGTTCATTTGCTGTCATTTTCTTTTTCCCTGATTAACTTAAATCTTAATTTTCCGTTTTCATCTATGTATAAAGGATATGGTAAATCTTTTATATCCTTAATTTCAGTAACACATGAATGACCAATTTCTACATCTTGTTTACAAAAACTGCATATCATCTTAAACATTTCTTTCACCTTTCCATATAAATATATCCTTGAGGGAGCGAAACGAAATTGAAAGTGAGGTTTCCCCCAACCCCACAGCATGGGATTGAAGGAAAACTCAACTCGATATCCTGTCGGTCGCTTACTTCATATCAAGTTAATGAACCATTGGTAGTCTAGTTCACACATCGGTGCTTTCTACTCTGTACTACGAGTTCGTTTAAGTGTCACCGAATGATCTCTATTGTTCTCAATCGTTCTCAGACAGAGTAAAGACCACGCTTCCACACCTTGAGCCTAAACAATCTTCTTTGCTCACTATCACGCTAATTTAGGAAGAACGTAAACGTATGTCTTTTTGCCGTTCTACTCAACTTCAAGGGCAACTTTCACACATACTCAGACCGATAGACCTAAATCATCGTGCTAGGTGCGAATAAGAACATAACAAAATGGCATAAATCTATACACGTTAAATTAACGTATATAAAAAACTCAATTTGTTAACAAGAAATTGTTTCAGTTCTTGTTGTTCTTAGTCACACCTAGCAGTTGAAACTATAGATTAAACTATTTCAAAATATTTGGCAAGAGAAAAAAGAAAGAACCCCAAACTTTTTAGGAGTGGGGTTCTGGGGAGGGATCAGGGTGGATCCAAGTCTGCGTTGCACAAACGGAACTGCTAGGAACCTAGAACAACAATTTAGACTTGTACATGGGGTGTACCCACTAAGTATAGACGAAATTTTAAGAAAGTGTCAACATATCGTGTTCAAATAACCAGCCAATGGTATTTCTGTGGGCTTCTTCCCACATTTCTACTCGTTCTTCTTTAGAAAGTCTATTACCTTGATCTAATTCACTATGGCATCGGTAACATAAAGCTGCTACCCTATAATCATGAGCTTTGATTCCACGACCTTTACCATCTCGAAGTTGATTAGAATGAGCAGCAACCACCGTTCCATCCTGTAGGCCACAGTTTTGACAAGGAATAACACGAACCAGTTCAAGAAGTTGTTTGTTTCGGTACATATAGTAATTCTATAGGTAAAAGATTTTCTTGATTTAATTTATAAGATGGATGAGATCCAGATATATATTCAGCTTTGGAAAATAAATCATATTTATCAATCCAGCCAGTTATATGACCAACATTACCATTAATTACAACTTGTATATAGTAATCACATGGCGATTTACGATGATATTCTGTGACGTAAACTGCACCTTTTGGATTACGAGTAGTCTTTACATCTACTGAATAAGCATTGAAATATAAATCTGTTGGATTCTTTTTTTCATTGATTGAAGTATCTACCATAATATTTAAATATTTGGCTACTACAAACTCTCCCATAAAACCATCAATGTCCATGTCATATGGATCTTGTTTGCTGACCTGGCGATCATAATTAAATTGCATAGCGTTTTTTCTGCGAATAGAACCAAATAATTCGCACATTAACATTTCATGACGATTTAATTCTATTTTCATTTCAATTTTTTTTCAATGGCACGAGCAAACTCTACAACTCCTAATACGGCATGGCTTGATCCAAGAGGAACTACCTGTAAATATTGACCAGCCAATTGATTAATCTCATCGTAAGAAAGAGTAGATACTTTCAATCCACCAAAAGTCGGATCGCCTTTCCACCATTCTGGACCAAAAGGTTTTCGATCTTGATTAGCAATAATACTTAAAAGCTCAATTACTTTGTCTTCAAATTCAGTCATTTCCACCACCCAAAAGGAAAAGATCTGTTTAATAAATCAACCTCTTTCCACCATTCATCACTATATTTCATTTCTTTCTCCTTAAAACAACACCAATGGCAATACCAATTAAAAACAAACTTAACCACATAAACTCAATATATTCTGTCATTTTTATCCTTTACCCACAAAATAACCCAACGTATAAAAAATAACTGCTACAACCATTGGGTGTTTTAAACATCTTCCAGATAAATACCAATCAAAAAACTTATTCATCTCTCTCTCGCTTTAATTGGTTTGTTTTTTAATTACTTCAACACCCATTAGTGTTTCTGTATTCATATTCTTTGCTATATCTACAAGTTCTTCAGCAATTTCCAAAGCAATACCTTCACCCCAAATTTTTACAAATGTATGTGTTTCATCTACCTGTATTTCTATATTGGCAGTAATCATTTCTCACTTGCCTTTCTTAGTATTAAATGTGCAAAATCAAGTATGTCTAAATCTTTGTTTCCGTTTGTTTGTTCAAGATAAATATTTAAAATTTCACCATCTGTTAATTCACGCATTGGGTGGGTGTAAAGAGGTTCATAAGTAAAATAATCAGGGTCGTTAGGTGCTCCTGTTGCATCATACCCATCGCCATACTGCCAACTCATTTTCTCTTCCCATTTAAATCTATGGGCTACTGGTTCAGTCATTTCTCACCTGCTTTCTTCAATTGTTGGCACATCAATCCAATCAGTCCACCATTTTTGTGGATAAGGTGAGTCTGGTGGGTCATATTGATACCTATATTGAAGTTTTTTAGATTCAGAATAAGTAAGAGCAGTATTTCCTGTTGAGGGTATGTAATATTTATACCAACGCATTTCCATTTTCATTTTTCACCTTTTAAATATGATTCAATTGCTCTTGCAAATTCAATTGTGTATGATTCATTCATCATTTCAGAATGATTTGGTGGACATAAATCTAATATTTCCTCATCAGTAAGTTCACGCAGCTTATCGTATCTACCAATCAAATAAGACCTTGTATCTAATGTTTCATTCTTTTCTTTGGTTTTTTGAATACCATTCCAATAGCCAGTTGCGTATATAGCAGATTCCCTATCCTCAATCTCTTGACTAAAATCAGATAGTCTTTGTAGTGCTAGTTCTTTTTTCAACTGTCCAATATTTAACTGTAAATTGTTTGCATCAATGATTTGTTTAAGCATTGCTATTTCTTGGGCTTGTTGGCGTAGCATATCAGGTATTTCGTGAATAAGCCTATCATATTCCTCACCCCTAAACATTTTTGTTAATTCGTCTGCTAGTTCATTTGCTGTCATTTCTTTATCCTCATTAAAACACTCTACTAATTCTTGAATAAGTTCTTCCCCAACTTTTGTTAATTTAGGCAAAGGAAAACATTCACGACAACCCCCTAAATAAATGCCATGTTTACATTTGCCGTAATGACTCATTTCTCAGTCGCTTTCTTTAAGATGGCTTGAACCAAATCATAAAATGAATTGAAATCGCCACGATACCATTGACCTTTAAATTCCCCTATTTCCTCATCGCTTAGTTCACGCATTGGGTGGTCATACAATGCAGTATAGTTAGGATGTTTTAACGCAGCAGAACCACAAAGTGTAGTAAACTCAGGTTTATCAAACCCATCCATTTTAACCATCATAGCAACAGGCTTTTGTTGAAAGAATGGTTTAGTGTAAAGAAACTCTCCTTTCTCTCTTGTTTGCCAATCGCTCCCTGAGTCTGAGTCAATGTATTTGTAACCATAACCATCAAAGTCATAACGCATTGCCACTGGTTCGTTCATTTCTCACTCGCTTTCTTTAGTAGTAATTTTGAGTATTCATACACACTTTCAAAAAGTTCATCTTCAGAAGTTCTGCGTAATACCAACATAAAAGCAACTGACAATTCTCGTATTGTTGCATCACTTAGTTCACGCAAGTCATGCTTTTGTATCAACTGATACTTTAAATCTTGTATGGCTACACGCAATTCAGCCAACTCTTTCATTTGTTCGTCTGTCATTTCACCACCCATATTCCTTTCTGTCTGCATTGTGCAATAACTTCTTTAGGTACATCAATCGCCATAGGATAAGTAGCCATACGGCAGTCATACACTGCTTCCTTACGAGCAAGTTCGGTAAAGAAAATAATCCAACCACAAAGGCTAACCGATACCAATAAAGCAAATGTTTTCATTTTTTTCCTCTTGATTGCAATTTTCGTTCACTTAATTTTTTTAAACATGTTGCACACTTCCATCTTCTTACACTTTTGTTTGCCGTATCTACTAACATTCCACCTTCTACTGGCTGATAGGTTACACAGGAAGAACAATATCTTCGCTCATTCATGCTTTCTTCTCCTCTTAATTGGGGGAAGACCAGCAGATACATGATTCTTTGCTTCCATTAATGCATCTGCCAGCTCCCAGATGTCTACAGGATCAATATCTTTTGGATCTAGCCTAGACAATAATCCATTAGTAATCATTATGGCAAAGAGTATCTTGGTATGCTCTTGATCTTGTTCACTCATTTTGTCTTACTTTCATCATTGCATCTGCAATTACATACGCCATTCTTGATAAAGCAGCTTCATTTGGTTCTTTATTAAATTCTGCAACATCAAAAATGGATTGATTTATAGTTGGGTTAATTATCAATGCTGGTGCTATTTGACCAGCAAAGTAATCTCTTAAATCCATGCCTTGTTGACCACCAACAAACAATCCATCTTTATTTGTAGTAATCCCATTTGGAAACGCTTTCATTAGTGCACCTGTTTGATTAATTGTTTTAAACGCCTATGAGCATTCGCATAAGACCTTCTAAACGCATAAACGGCTTTCTCTTCTTCAATTCCCATCTCAACGGCCATCGTAGCCAAGACCATCGATACACCAGCTAGAATCACGCTGGCTTCTTGCTCGGCTTTGGGTGCTAGTAAGTTGAAGATCTCTAATGCAATAATCCTTGATGGATCAGTTTCTTTCTTTTTATCTTCTTCTAACACCTTATTAATAAATTCTTTATTATCCATTTTGAGTTCCTAATCTCATGTTTTCTGCATCAATGATGTCTTGCACTATGGCACTCTTCGTAGATTGTGGATGGTATTGCACACCAAATACTCTACGCTGCATAAACTCTTTCTGTTCTTCATCAATATACTCACGATGAACATTTACTTGTTTTTGCAAATTACTAATCAAAGTAATGCCAATATCGTTAAAGGTATCCTCTTTGCCATGTTCTTTCTTGATTAAATTAAACGCCTGGACAATAGAAAATCCTTCGATGTTTTTGTATTTCTTATCCACATATTTAATAGATCGTTCAACATCTTTGACACGCACCATCGTAGGATCAAGCGACACAATCAAATACAATAAACGCAAAATGATCCATTCCTCTTTCTTAATCTTGCTCATTGGGTGTGGCTTAATATTCATTTGACCTCCAACTCTTTGATACGATCTGATAAAACAACGCCCAAGTCTTTACCTTTGATGGCAATCATCTGAGCTTCCTCACAGTCATAAATAACTTTGGCTGCATCTCTAATGCCTTTGTTATAGCCTGTCCTAAATACATCCGTTCCATCTACCAACATACCAATTGCATCACGAATTAATGCAGAAGCTTGACGATCTTTTGCAAACTCTTTTAACTTAGTATGATGTTCAATCGGCAGGTAAACAGAGTACGGTACTAATTTTTTTGTATCCATGCTTGGTACTCTCTATAAAGTTTGTCTAACAATATCTGTGCTTCTCGGTTAGTCTTTAACTCTGACCTTGATTCAAGATTCAAATAGTTGCGAATATACTCAACTGCTTCTTCGCCACTCTCATCAAAAATCTGTTCCTGGTCATACAGATACTTCCAAAAAATAGGATCTCGCCCAAGCAAGCCAGCAATACGAACAGCACGATCACCAGCAAACTCTTGCTCTTTATCCATCGGCTGTTCATTGCCATCTAGTCTGACCAAGACACATTGATATCTTGCCCCAACAAAATCCCTAAGTAAGTCTTCTGGAATCATATCTGGATGGAGAGACAATGTTAAAACGTAGCCAGTCTTATCTTGTTTGAGAGCAACTTTAACGGCTTCGAATTGTAAGGTTTTCAATTCTGCTCTCCAAGTATCTAATAATCTTGTCTTTGTCTTGAATCTTTTCCCAACGATCCACACAAATCTTGGCAAGATCTTCATTTTCATTACGCAACACTTGCATTTGATTCTCTTGTTTTTTCGCCAGTTCTTCCCAATCCACTTTTTTTTCTTCAATCATCATTTTTTCTACGGCTTCATTAAATGTTTCTTGATTGATTGGAACATGTATAGCCATTTGTTTTAAAAGATCAATAGCCATATTTGCTTTATTATTTTTAATCTTTCTTGGTCTACCTCTGCGTTTTTCAGTCATGATTACTCCCATGGGTTATTGTTAGCAGGTTTTTCATATGGCTCAGATAATGTCATTGACAAATACTTAAGCCCTTTTGAAGATTCTTTTTTCCATGCTGCTAAAGAAATCTTCACTAAATTTCCTTTTGACTTATCCATCATCTCAATTAGAAATGTTTTATCTAAATACACATCACCCTTCATATCAGGATGACTGTCTGATTTCTTCGTGTTAGGAAACAGACTGCCTGTCTGTGGTTTATTTTCATATGCCATTACTTCTTCTCCTTCAGCTTTTCTCTCATTAACGTAAATTTACCCATCATTCCTGCAAAGAATTCAGGATCCTTAGCTTTGACCGTATCAAATAGAACTTTGTTCTTTCTAAATATGGCCATCACATCTGCCTCCTTCTCACATAAATCCAATAACATATGAGAAGCTTGTTGAACCAACCCTAACCAGTCTTTAATATCTCCCTCTGGTGGTGGATCAATAATGATTTGAAACTCACCTTTATCGCCCTCAATCTTGCTGACCATCTTAGGTTCTGTTCTAGGAACAGCTTTCAAAGTTACTTTTTCTTCGCCAACTTGGAACTGTAAATGTTTGTTTTCAGTAGGTTTTTCTGTCACCTTTGCATTGTTAAGGTGAGAATCATTGGGATTCATCGTGGCATCAATTGGATCATGCTCAGAAATAGCCATTGCAGTTACATACAAATAACGTCTTTGATATGTTTCTACTGCTCCAATATTCTGCACTTCATGACAACCCTTTAACTGGGCAGAACCCATCGGTGAAGTAAACAACGCAAACGATCCATCTTCTGTATCAAAGATGTTCATATAAGCCATATCTTTGTCAAAGTAAATGACATCACAAAGCCCTACTTCTTCGAATATTGCTTGAACATATGGCAAGAAATCGCCAAGCTCAAAGTATTGATATCCAGCAAACTTGTTATGACCTGACTTTTTAAGCTCTAACTTTCTTAACATATTTCTAGCTTTAATCAGCTTTTGGTAAACCATTTGCTTCTCCTTTAATAAATTCATAAATGCGTTTTGCTTCATTTAATACAACATATAAATCGCCAGGGCATAAACTTTCAAAGTTCAGTTCCTTTGCTATTTTCATAGCCTCTAATCTAAGTTGTTCGTCATCCATTTAATTGCTCCTTATAAACTTGATATTGATTGCACCATGTAGATACTGGGCAATATGGTCATTTTCTTCTCTCCAATATGGGTAAATTTGCTTCTGTTGTCAAAGTTCAGTTTTCCCTCTTTGCGATTCAAGCCAGTCCAAAACTTCTTGTAAGAACCAAACTTTTATAGTTGCTGATAAGGCTAAAGGTGCTGGGAATTTCCCTTGTGCAACCCATAAATTTATGCAGCTCTTCGATAAAGTTGTTAGTTGAGAAAGCTCATTAATTCTTATCAACTGTCCCTTTGCTTTTTGTATAGCCTCTAATTTAAATTCTTCATCAAACATTTTGTTGCTCCTTATAAGATTGATATTGATTGCACCATTGGTTAACAGCACAATATGATTCACAGCGAGTTCTTTCGCCTTTACGCTCTACGATTTCATACTTATCACCTAACTCAGTACATGCAGCAATCGCTTGTTCTGCCGTTTCATATAGGGAATGAGCACGTTTACCACCAATCTTTGTGACTGCCCATACTGCTGGCTTTTCCCACATCTCTTCAGGTGTGCATTCAGGTAATTCTGTTTCTGTTTCCATCGCAAAGTCACAAGCACTATGTAGTCCAATCCGTGCCCTAATAAACTCTTCACGCTCTTCCATTGACCATAGAACCACAGGAATATCTTTAACAGGTGCTTCAGGATAACCAGCCTTCTGTTCAGCCTCTCTTGCTTTCCAGTCACGCAAAATAGCCGTAATACCAAGATCAACCACAGGAATCTTTTTAACCTTCTCTACTAGCCAGGCATAACAGTTCAATTGATATTCCCATTCAGCTTTTTCATTCATGACCGACCAAACTCCTGTAGTCTTATAGTCACGAATGCTAATACCTCGATTACTAACAATCTGTAAATCAATTGCTCCTGAGATATTCCATCCTTCAATTTCTGAATGGATACGCTGCTCAATAATGTGATTCTCAGCCTTGCCATCCTCAAGAATCGAATGCATCGCCTTACCAAAGAGTGGCCAAATCATCTCAGATACATCTTGCTCAAGCAAACTATCGTACTTCTTGGTCATGGCAACGACCTTTGGACTGTTAATTAACTGTGTTACTGACAGATGAGCCTTACCTTTGGTGTAAGGATCACGCTTGAGAACATTAACAAAGGTCTCAGGAAGATTAAATTTATTCGTGATCTTCATGAATAACCTCATCAAGCTTTAAGTTAAATGTCTTTATCTGTTCTTCAGTCAATGGTTTGATACCTAACTCTTCATCCATTGCTTTGAAAACAGCCCTGAGTATTTCATTTTGTACTGGTGTAAATTCCATATCTTCTCCTAGCGAAAGATAAATTTATAAAACACAATGCCAAACAAAATAACAACAGCAAACTTGTAAACTAAATCATCAAGCTTCTCTTGTCTTCTTGCTTTAGGGCAAATGAGCATGGTTTGTAAAAACAACATATCTGGATCATCGATAGGCATTCTGATACCTTCTTCTTGGTAACGTAAGCCAATCTTTAAACCAGTCTTCGTGGTGTAAGGGACATTCATTTTGATTTTCCTAGCAGTTAATCAGTCTATAGTTTGCATGATATAATGAATCATGTCAATAGATTGTACCCATTTAATTACATCTACTATGAAAATAATTTATCTGCCCTGGCCACCAAAAGAATTATCCCCCAACGCTAACCTTCATTGGGCTAAGAAAGCCAAATACAAGAAAGCGTATAGGCATACTTGCTGGGTGTTAACGCTGGAATCTAAGGTTAAAGTATCAACCGATGGGAAAATCCCTATTACGGTGACGTTTTACCCACCTGATAAACGCCATAGAGACGCAGATAATATGGTAGCCAGCATTAAAGCTGGGTTAGATGGTGTAGCTGATGGATTAAAGATTAACGACAAACAGTTCTTACCTACCTTTGTATTCTCAGAAGAAGTCAAAGGTATGGTTACAATAGAGATTACTCATACTTCCTAAGAGAATCATTAAGCCGTTTCATGATTGCTTGCTTTTGTCGTTCAATACGTTCAATACGTTCTCTTGGCAATCCTCTATCAATGAATTCTTTTTTCTGTTTGTTAAGTTCATTGATTTGAGTTTCTACATTTAAAACTCTTTCTGCTTGTCTTGCTTCAGGATTGTCGGCATAGTATTGAGCAACGCTTTCGTGATGCTTTCTTCTTCCTTCAATCTCATCTTTATATTCGTTCATGCGAGTAATGTTGTTGTAAAAACGAGACGTTTCGGCAACAGCAGATTGTGTATCTCCATAAAAACGACCAGCTAAAGGTACACGATATGGTGGTACTTCCTCGCCAGTAGCTTGAGCATGAGCATACTCAACGCCTTTTTTAATTTCACGACCTAAACCACCAGTTACTTGCCCAGCCAAATAGTCTATATCGTCACCAGTTGGGCTAAGGAATCCCTTGCTATACTTACCACCTCCTGATGCCAAGTTCAAGTAATACGCAAGGTTTTGACTTATCTTGCTAGAGGATTCTCTTGAACGCATATAACCTGGCGTAGGATGAGTTGGGTAATCTTGTTTAGATATTGGTCTGCCAAATGCATCTTTGTTTTCAGCAATCGCAACAAACGGATCAAGTACAGTTGGAGCAAGCGTTTGAATCGGTGTACTAGCACCTAAAGGATTTACTGAATCTAATACAGCACTTGCAAAATAACCAAGTTTCTTTCCACCATGTTTAAATCCACCTAAAGCATATTCACTTGCCAAACGACCAGCATTAGGGAAGATACTAAATCCAAGAGGATATGGGATACCAAAGTATTTTCCATTAGGTAAGGGAACAATAAAGTTCTTTTCTCGGACAAACTCTGGTGGTTCATCATCTCTGTAGCCAGCTGCTGCCATCATGACTGCCTGTAAAGCACCAGTCAAAATACCACCAGCCATAATCTTTTTACCTGCTGGACCATTTAATGTTTCAGCAATACGAGCTGTACCTTGCACAGAAGCGTTAAAGAATGCATATAAGGCACCAATATTGGCAGAAAGCTGACCCTTCTTATCAAAGTTGACTGTAATATTTTTGGCAAGAATCGCAGCCTTTTGTTTGGATAAACCTGCCCCACCTTCACTCTTTGGCTTCATCGCTTGTGTAAAGGCAGACACACGCACAGCATTTTCCATCATGTCGTTGAAGTCTGTCAGCATACCAGTTACAAAGCTAAATGCTTTTTTAGTATTGCCTTCTTTAAGTTTATCTAACTCTTTATCAATTAAAGTCTGTGTTTCTTTTCTGCGAGTCAATGATTCACGATAACCAGTCTGGCCACCTGCTTCTCTGTATTCTCTAAACGCTTGTGCAAATTTGTTATCTTTGTAACGATCATTACCTTGCTCATCCAAATGACCAATACCAGCTCGTTCATTACGCAGAACCTCAATAATTCCTTTCATGGCTGGCATTACATTAGAAAGAACTTTTGCTTTTTGATTAGCAAGAGGAGTTGAAGTTAAATTAAGACTAGCTCCACCCAAGTCACGCACTAAGTTCACAGCACCGAAAATAGGATTGTATTGTGTATTGACATTAGCAAACCAGCGAGTTCCTTTACCAATCACACCAAGAGCTTGGCTAAGGTTATCTACGTCTACATTTTTCAATGCATGAACCATTCTTAAAGCTGTAGGATCATCTTTGTTAAAAAAGACATATCTATCCTTGCCGTTAATCTTTACAGGCAATACATTGTCTTTAAATCGATCTAAGACGTTTGCTCTTAAACGAACACTTTGTTCTGTATCGCTAGTTGGTAATCCAGTTACTGGATCATAAATTCTTTGTTTTACTAACTGACGAGACTTAGGTTCTTGAATTAAGTTATCAGCCACATCATGAGCTTCTTCAGGACTAAAGCCTAACTCAACCAACTCTTTTAGGAATGCATCTTTATTCTTAATTGCATCTGGATTAACTGGCATCCAAATATGTGGGTTAGGATTCTGCAAAGCTAAACCATAAACTGATTTACCAACATTTGTCTTCTCTGCACGAATTAATGCACGCTCACGCTGGGCAATAATGTTACTTAAAATATCACCAACTTTCTTCTCAGATCCCATGGCAGCTTTAGAGAACTTACCACTTACTCCAAAGCCACGACTTGTTCCTGCCTTACCCATGCCATGAGTAGCAATATCTTCTTCCTCACGATTAAGTGGAACGTAATGTTCATACATATCGTTCCAACCCTGAACCGTTTCTTTACTTTCAGCCCCTGATTCAGCCAAAATATCCTGAGTCTTTTTAATCATGTCATCAAAGTGTTTAGCTCCTTTTTCAAGGGCTTCTCTCTTTTCAGGCGTAAGATTTTCTAAGTAACGTCTTGCATCAGCCGTATGAATGCCTGAAGCACGATCTTGTAATTCCCACTCTTCTGTTCTAGGCTTACCAGTCACAGGATCGTTCTTATTGCGTTCGTTCATTACATTGTTACGCTCTTCAGCATGACGATTATGTAAATATTCTCTAACTTCTTCAGGAGTTAGATTCAATTTGTGAATCTCTTTGATGGCTGGCATCAACTCATCTAGTAAGTATTGCTTAATACCATCAGCTGTTCTGCCATGGAAAAGCTGTTCTTTATCATAGACATTAAATCGATCTTCAATCTCACCAACTTGCTTTTCAATGGCCTGTTGAATGCGTTTAGTATCAATATGTTTATCTTGCAACTTGTAAATTAAGTTATTAACCATCTCATCAGTAATGCCAAATGGTCGCTTAACATGGTCTTCAGATAACTGGAATGCTGGCTCTACTTCTTTGTTGCGATAATTTCTTGGCTCTATTTTTGATGCTGTTTCACTAGGAGTTTCTTTCATTGAGACACCAATACCATGAAGCATTTGGCGAACATCTTGTGCAGATTCATCAAAAAATTTATCAGCCACACCAGCTAACTTATCCAACGCAGTTTGGTACTTAGGTTCGATACCAATTAACTTTCTAAATGCAATAGCAAGTTTACTTAATGCATTTGTATTACCCATCCTAATCGAATGCAGGAAATCTTGAAATGGTTTTTCTGTTAAACCATAAGTAAACAATTCTTCATAAGAATGATCGCCATAATTAAATTTGCCTCCTGGACCATAAGAGTCAATATCCATATAAACTTTTTTAAAGTTTGCCAAGTTTGGATCTCTTAAGTTAGCTGGCTTCAGCATCTCTTCTTTAACTTTTTTCTCTACAGCTTGACGAATGCTTAACAAATCTCTATAAAGTTGTTTGTCCCCTTTAAATTTTTGTCTCTTCATGAAATGAAGTTGCAGCGTACTTATGGAGTGCAACAATTCATGCATGATAGTTACATAATCAGTACCAGTAAAAGAATCAGCCCTACCTTTACCATCAAGTCCGTTGTACTTAACATCAAAATACTCTAACTTTCTTGTTCGAGTATTAAGTACTGGTCGTTGCGTACCATAAGCATTTTTATTTCTTTTATCTCCTTGAAGAATAGTTACCTTAGTTGGAATTCCTTCAGCTGAATATCCTTTAATTTTGTTAAGGATTCTTTCTGCAATATGTTTTGCAGCATCATTTGGAGCATTATCAACTAACCATTGACTGATTTGCTCTCCAGTTGTCATGTTTTTTACTTCATCATGAATTTCATTTAATGATTTAGCAATATCAAATTCTCTAGTTTCTGTTTTAGGAACTGGAGTTTTGGGAGTTTTAGCTTCTTGAGGCTTATAAGAAACTACTTGATCATGGCTAAATACTCTTCTTAATAACTTAGCATTATCACCAACAGGATCCATCTTAATAACTAATGAGTCATGACCTAAACTAGTAACGTAATCTTTAAGACGTTGAGATTCTGCTCTAAATTGTGGTTCTGGAACGCTGAAAGGATTAGGATATTGCCAATCTACTTCAGGGTGTTTAACCAATGCCTTCCATTCGGCATCATCTCGAATCACCAATGGATTATCAAATGAAACAGTATGCTTTGTTACATCGCCATAGTTCTTAGCATCAATACCAGTTGGTGCATAGTATTGTCCTTCTCCAGCAACAGGTACTTGAACGTCTGAATAAATTTTTGATTTGTCTTCACCACGACCTTGATACATTTCAAGCGTTGCTGGTTTACCAGTTTCTACCTCATCCCATTTAGGATCAGGTTTAGTAATCTTTTCTGGTTCAGCAACAGGTTCGCCTTTTGTTTCAACAGGAGGCTTAACTTCTTCAGGCTTTGCCTCTTCAGGCTTAACTTCTTCAGGCTTTGCCTCTTCAGGCTTAACTTCCTCTGGTTTTACCTCTTCAGCTTTAGGCTCTTCAGGTTTTTCTTCTGGCTTGACTTCTTCTGGTTTTACTTCAGGTTTAGGTTCTTCAGGTTTAACAAGTTCAGGTTTTATCTCTTCAGGTTTTGCCTCAACTATTGGCTCTATCTTAGGAACACCTGGCTTTACTTCACCTGTATGTATTTCTCCAGTATTTGCATTAATTATCTGGCCATCTTCATTAAGAGTAACAGGCTCAGATTTACCTGTTTTTGGATCATCATAATGTCCAATAATTTCGCCATATTTACCTCGTCTAGGAGCTTCATTTTCTTCTGCTTTTGGTTTTACTTCACCAGGTTTTTTACCAGGATAAAATTCTACATTACCTGCAATGGACTCAGTAACTGGTGCACCATTGATTGAACTTACCAATTTACCTTCTTCATTCAAAATAATAGGATGAATAATTCCTGAATTTGGATCTATGTAATTACCTATAATATTTGGAGGTTCTTTTTCAGGAGTCTTTACTTCAGGCTTAACTTCTTCTGCCTTAACTTCTGGTTTAACCTCTTCCTGTTTAATAGGTTTAATCTCTTCCTGTTGAATAGGTTTAATTTCTTTACCTTCAAGCTCATCTTGCATTGCTTGAGTATCATGAGAACCTTGTTTGGGTTCATAAGGTTCAATCGTAACCGTGCCTTTTGGTTCTTCTTTAGGCTCTAATGTTGGTTCAACTTTTGATGGTTCTTCTGCTTTTTTACCAGTAATTGCTTCTTTAGCACTAAGACCTACACGTTCACCAACGCCTGATAATTTTTTTCCAAGCCTTGTTTCTTTTTGACCTAGTAATCCAAGTGCTGCTTGAGTGGCAATTCGCTGAGGATCCATTGGTCCTTCACCAATTGCTTCAAAACCAGCTTCCATACCACCACCAATACCAGCACCAGTTAATGCATTAGTTGCTGCCTGAATTTTTTCGCCCCTGAGTTCTTTAGCAGCAGCCTCAGTTAAACCTTTGCCACTCTTAAGTAATGACAAGGATGGTCGCATACCAAGTAAAGAAGGTGCAAACTCTGCCAGTTCTGTGGCAACTGGATGTTCTTTGGCTTCTTTGGCAGCAGTCTCTTCATCAAGACCAAGCATCTTAGCAGTCTCAGGAAATTGCTGAAGTAATTTTTCTTGAGCCATCGCAGTAGCAGAAGAAGCTCCTACGGCTCCTGCAAGACCTAAAGGGATAGAACCAAGACCACCACCACCAATAACCCCTAATCCAGCTCCAACAAAACCAGCAGCCGTTGGTAATGCAGATTTTAATAATGAATGAGCAACGGCAGCACCAGTACTTGTCTCTGGTTGCAAAGGCATTACGCCAAATTTTTGACGTATTGCATCTTGGGTAGCTTCGTTTGCTTTGGTGAAGTTGGTATCTAAAGCAGAATACTTATTAAAAATAGCCTGTTTGGTTGCTTCATTTGCATTTACATAATTTGGATCGTTTAAGATCTCCATCAAATTAGGCATGATAAATCCTTACTTTTTGGGATTTAATAAAGGATTATTTACATCTACAGAATTATTTTTAGAGCCAAACAAATTACTGAAGAAATTACCATCGTTTTTGTTAGTTACTTCTGGTGGTACAACAAACGGTGGTGGAGCAACATATGGTCGAGTGACTTTATAAAAGTCATAATAACCTTGTTTAATTTTATTAATTTGATCATCATAAGCTTGATACTGTGGAGTGCCTGGCTCATATCCAGACTTATCACGTTGCTTAATTAATGCAGGAATATTGTCATCGGCTTGAATTGCCATCGTAGCTTTGTAAAGTAGTTTATCTTCTAAAGATGGTTGATTTGCACCAGCAGCGGCACGTTGAGCATTTGCCATAGCCTTAGTTGCTTCAGCTTGAGCCATCATTGCTTTGTGATTCAATATACCACCCAATACTTGTGCAGATGATTGACCAAGAGCATCTCTACGAGCTTGATCTTGTTTAGCAGCTTCAAGCGTTCCTTGTTGGATAGAGCGTTTAGCAGCATTAATATCAGCAAGACTCTTCTGCATACCAGATTCAGCACCTAGAGCCGATGTTCCAACGCTACTTAATAAATTTCCAAATGTGCCACCTGTACGATCACCAGCACCACTCATCATGCCAATACCTGTACGGAATGCAAACTCAGGAAGAACCATTGCTCGTTGTTGTGCAATATCAGCCTTTTGTTCTTCTGCTAATGGTTTATAAGCTTCAGTTACCGTACCTTTACCAGACTGTACATCACTTAATACGTTCGTTAAATAATTTCTAAATAATGCAGCATCTTGATCAATATCACTCATTAATTTTTCTTTATCTGGTGCAGTCGTTGATCCGCCAAGAGCTAACGCTAATATTCCACCTTCAGCCATCTTGGTCATATCACCAGTACCAATAGCAGCAATTCCTGAACGATTCTCAGGAGCCATCGCCATTTGTTGTGGAGAAGGCAAAGTACTCGTAGGCATTGGATTTGGCAACGGTTGAGACATGATTTTGCCAGCCTCTGGGTTACTATGCATATAACCATGCATCTGATCTAAACCTTGAGCATACATCTTCGCCATTGGACTTGAAGATGGGCTTTGCTGAACTTGCTGAAGTTGCTGATCACTCATCATTGTCATTGGCACAGCACCACCAGTAGCCATTGATGTGATCTTACCACCACGCTTAGATCCTTTTGTTGCTGTGTTATACATACCTAAACCACCAAGACCAGCTAATCCTAATCCACCTAACTGGGATACGGTACTTGGAGGAGCTTGATACATTGTCGTTGAAGTCTGCTGTGTAGGAAGACCACGCAACATCGCATTCATAACACCTAACTGCATAAACGGATATTGTTGTGCAGTCGCATAGTTTTGAACAGCTTGATTGATAATATTCTGTTGAGCTTGAGTCTGTTGAGCACCTAATTGATTCTGCAAGTTGGCAATGTTTTCTGTTGCACCCAATTGCATATTACCAATATTAGCTAAGTTTGTGCCTGCTGTGCCAGCTTGTCCGTATCCTGCTTGTTGAGCACCAACGCCAGCAAGACCTGCTTGAGCACCTTGCATACCTAAATTAGCTGCTTGACCTGCACCCTGCAAGCCCATGCCATAACCTTGCATTGCTTGAGAACCAGCTTGCCCAGCTCCTTGTAGTCCCATACCAAGACCTTGAAGTGCTTGAGACGCTGCTTGACCATATCCAGACAATGCTTGTTGATTACCTTGTAATGCCATATTGCCAGCTTGATTAGCACCTTGTAATCCCATTCCATAACCAGATAGAGCCTGTTGATTACCAGCTAAAGCAGCAGCATTGGCTGCATTCATTTGTTGCTGTGCATTATTAAATGCTGTGTTATATCCTTGACCAATTGCTTGCTGGGCAGCTAAATCACCACCCTGTTGCACTAAAGCATTTTGTAATGCTTGGCGAGAACCACCAAAAGCACCAGAACGAGTTGCGGCAGCTTGTTCGCCAGCACTTTGTATTCCTGTTTGTTGTCCCAATAATTGGAGCTGAGGATTTAAACTAGCCTGAATATATGGGTTCATGTAAGACTGAACCGCATTAGGATCAGTAGACATCTGCCCTAATTGTTGACCAATATTGGCACCTTGCTGTCCTTGCATAGCACCCATACCGCCATACATAGATGACTGACCAGCAAATTGATTGCCTAGATTTGCACCTTGTTGTCCAGCACCAGCAGATAGTCCAGCATATTGTTGACCTGTCTGAGCACCTTGACCACCATACATATTGGATAAATTGGCAGCTTGCTGTCCAGCCTGTGAACCTAAACCACCGTACATATTAGATAAGTTTGCACCTTGCTGACCTGCCCTGTTAGCCATGCCACCATACATACCAGCTTGACCAACTGTATTTAATGCACCTTGCCCAGCTGTGCCAGCTAAATTACTTGCTTGATTAAATTGGTCTGGTGTTTGTAAATTGGCAACAGTAGATTGTGCCTGTTGTTGCATTGGACTAAATGCAGCAAAATAATCAGATGGATTAGTACTATATGGTTGATATGCTTTAAATGAAGTCATATCAGGATTGAATATCTGTGCCTGTGTAGCATTGAGCATATTCGAGGCGTAAGGAGCCAGATAATCAGGAATCTGAGTATTATTTACATTTTGCTGAACTGGAGCTGGAGAAGAACTACCACCCATACTAATCCTTTAACATTTTCGTAAACACTTTATCTGTTTGCTTATAACCTAAATATTCCAACAATCTTGAATTATCCAAATGAATCTTGGTATGAACAATCACTCGATCTACTTTACAATGCTTTAACACTTGTTCGGCATATTGAAATAGTTTAATCCCAACACGACCTTTGCGAAACTCTTTTTTAACAAAATACACATCTTCTATCGCTGTAATACATGACTTATAGTGTAAATGTGGACTAATCATAAAAATAATATAACCAATCAACTCACCATCATTCCTACAAGAAACACAACGCAACATGCCTAATTCTGCATACTTTCGATAGGCATCATAATCAGGATCCCAATCAAAGTCTTTTGTTACACACAACTCATCATAATGCTCTGGAAGAAGCTGTTCAAGCTCTTCTACTAATTTTATAGGATCGCAGTCTGCATAAACTATCATGCTGGTAAATGCTTATACGCCTTTGTATCCGCTGCAATATCTTTTGCTTTCCTTCTTGCTTCTTTAATTCTATCCATCATGGCATACAATCTTTTAGCTCCAGCATCTGTACTGCCATTACCCAACTCAGAAACAATCCTTGCTGGAATCACAAACTCACCATCAGCCAAACGAGCTGGTTGTTTACCACCAATGACCGCAGGAATACCATCACTCACTCCATCACCAGGACCTTTGAGCAATCTTCCTCCATCAGAATAATCTCCTAAATGGCTTTGTAATCCACCTTCTTTGGCAGTATTGACTACTGGACTATTTTTTTGAATATCTTTTTGTGCTGCTTCAGCCGCCAACTGATCTTGCGATAATGTTTGAATATTAGAACCAAGAGGAGAAACAGCTCCAAGACCTGATTTGGTTGGTGCTAAATGAGCTAATTTTTGAAGCTTTAATAAATTAGTCATGGCTGCATTATAAGCATCAAGATTCTTTGTATCAGGATCTACATCAACATAAGTACTATCTCGTTCAGGCGTTGCCTGTAATACAGGGCGTTTAGAAATCATTGCTAAACCTTGTTGAACATCGCTACCATCAGCTCCAGAATATTTCATAACACCACCACGCTTGGCTGTAGCCATGCTGTAAGGATTTTTTACATAGTTATCATATTGAGCTTGATAATAGGGTTGTGGCTGTGCTGGGAACTGTCCTTGAAAATTTGGTGATATTGGCTTAATGTTAAATGGATTAGTCTGGCCAGATGTTTGAACTGGTAAACTTGGCTGATTAAATGCACCTAAAGCACTTAAAGCTGTTCCACCTAACATGGCAACAGAACCTGGATTAGCTTTTGCAAAATTTAAAGCATTGGTTCCAGAGCTAAATGTATTACTTAATCCAGCACCCATGTTAGATAAACTGGTGGCAGAACCAGCACCACCAACAGCATTCATAGCACCAGCACTACGCATAATATCAGATGGATCAACATTTGGATTTTGAAAAGCTTGACCTAATGCTGTTCTTTGAGCATCGGTTAAGTTTTGCATATTATTAACTTGATCAATCGCTGAATTAAGACTTCCTGATGACTGTGCTGCCATATCTGCTGGAATGCTTGAATTTAATCCAGCATTTACAGTTGCTTGTGTATTAGCAAATTCTGCTGCTGCTTGATCACCACCTTGTTGAGCTGCTGCCTCTAATCCAGCCGAACCTAAGCCTTCAGCTAAACTAGCACCACCCCAAGCTCCAAGTCCAGCCATAAGCCCTTCTTTTAAACTACCAGTAAGAGCAAAATCTCCAGCACCAACAATTGCAGCTGCAAGTGGAGCACCTACTCCAGTAGCCATTAAAGCAGCACCAGCCACCATAGGAAGAGCAGCACTTAAAAAACCAGCTTCAGGAAGACCAGTATGAGGATTAATACTAAGTGAACCACCGTGTTGATTTGCCAATTTTTGTAGGGCTTGAAGCTCCCCAGTAGTCATATGGACTAAGTGGGTATCGTCTCCACGACCATGCTGCTCTAAGTGTTTGGCAATTAACGGTAGACTCATACACGACCTATTGAGTTATTTGGAATAATTTTATCATAATTAAACCGCTGTGCCAGCATAATTTACCCATTTTTGACCATTCCAATAAATAGGATATCCAAGAGTTTGATCAAAATACTGCTGACCTATTTGCAAATTAGCCAAAGGTCGCTGTCCTTTTAATCCATAATCTGGCGTTGCAGTTGCCTGAGTGTAATTATTTAACTGATTAAAATATAAACGCAATTGGCTTAATACTTGATTGTCATGTCCAGCATCATAAGTCGCTGGAGCAACAGGTAAGTTGGGAGGCGTTGGTGCTAAAGGAGTGCCATTATATTTTTGAATATTTGCCATTATCTTATACTCCTTATTATATCACCATTTGAACAGATTGTAAACCTAGCGTCTGCCATCAGGTCTAATATCAAAACGAGGAGTTCCTAATTGCCATGCAACTCCATTTTGACCTGTTGATTTAATAATAAATGACATCTGCCTACCTCTTAATCGAGTAAATACTTCAGCTGTAAATTGTTGAATTGTATATTCAGGAATATTGGTATAGTTTTGTAAACTGGTTACAGCAGGATTAGCCGCTACTCCATAAGCTGATCCAGAACTATTTCTTGGCAAAATTTGAATAGTTAAAGATGGATTATTGGTTGTAGAACCGTTAAAGTTCACATCTGGGAACATTCTCCAAACAAATCCAAAATGTTGTCCTGCATCATCTGGACTTACTTCAAAATCAGAAGATTGAATATATGATGTTATAGGTTGCGGAGTTCCTGTAGAAACATCATCACAGCCATTTTCATGGTAAAGCAATCTGCCGTTATAGTCAGCAGCAATAGGGAATTGATTAATACCAGTTTGAAACCATGCAGAACGTGCCATTGTTCCATAGGCCCAAGTATTTTCTACATAATTGTAAATAACATATTTATCAATAACAGAATTGGGTTGAGTATTAGAACCATTGTTTCCATCAATAGAAACATAGAACCACCATACTTCATTAAATCCTTCATTAGATCCTACAAAAACTTGAAAGTTTTGGTTTTGATTAATATTATCAAATATGTATTGTTTTAAATCACAAGGCAAGGTTTGAACAGTACCGTTATACATGTAAAAACGATCACGACCCATCCAATACGTTACATTATTAATCGTAATCATACAGTTAGGACTCATAATCGATATATTATCCATTAAGAGCTGGAATCCCCATACATAAGGAGTGCCAATATATTGCATTGAATATAAAGCTGAATCAGTCCAAACTAAAATCTCTTGACGAGTTGACCTTGCTCCAACAATATAAGATCCATTTCCTAATGCGTATTCACCAGATTGATTGGTTATTTCTGGAATCCATTGATATACATTTCCTTGATCTGACCATCTTACCAATAAAGGATTAAATGAAGTATTAGGTGATCCAGGACTATAAGGATTAGCACCAAAACAAATTAAAAACTCTTGCACTTCAGAAGAAAGAACCTGATAAGTTGAATTGGGTACAAATGCACCAGCATAAGTAATTGTATAACTACCACTCGAAGGAGCCGTTGTTGTGTTACTAATTGTTCCAACACCAGTTACATTATTCATGGCTACGATATAAGTGTTTGCTGGAATACCTGTTCCAGAAATATACATATATGGATATATATAAGGTGCATTTGCTGATGTTACCGTAATGTTAGTCGATCCAGAACTAAATGTTACTGAATCAAGTAATAGAGTTGTTTGATTAGCCAATGACTGTAAAGATACACCACGGCTTGATACCCCATTGGAATTTTGCCAATAATAAATAGGACCACCACGAGGAGAAAAAACAAGATCCGCTCCAAAGTTATCGTTTGACCATAACCTTAATTGTGTTCCTGATGATGCACTACCTGATGAAGATGCTTGTCCCCATCCTATGGCAGATGGTGTTGATGTAGAAGATGTGGCTGGAATAAATACTGTAACTGCTCCACCACCTGTTGCTGAAGTTACCGCATTAGGAGACCAAGCAGCCGTTACATTTATAGTATATGTATTTGCTCCTGTTACTGTTACTGCATATGACTGCTGTAAGATACCTTTAGGTATTCCACCAACAGAGGAAGCTACACTTAAAAAAGATACTGAATTACCTGTTGTTAAGCCATGTGCTGTTTGCGTAACTGAAACAACATAACTACTTGCAGTTGTAGTAAAAGGATTGGTTAAATTAACTGTAGAAAAACCTGTAGTTCCACTCCAAGATCCTGCTCCCCATCCAGTACCTGTTGTATAAGTACTTAATCCACTTGGATATAAATAATTAACAGTAACGGTTGCACTTGCGGATGATGGTGCACTTGTTGCAGTAATTGTATAAGTTGTAGAAGTAGGCGTTGATGTAACAAGGTAATTACCAAAGAAAGTATATCCTCCTACCGTATAAGAAATAGAAAAATTAATGTAATCCCCTACATTCGGACTATATGAATTGTCTGTTAAAGTAACAGTAGTTGTTCCATTGGTTGTAATAGTAACCGATGTATCTGTTTGAATAATCGGTGTAATATCATTGTAGATACCACCAAAATACAAATAATAACTTGTGCTGGTTCCTACACCAATATAGTTATTACTAATGCCTGTTGTTGCACTTGACCACACCCATAACGATCTTGCTATTCCATTGAATGTGTTTGAATTAACTTGTGTCCAGCCACCAATTTTTTCAGGTAGCCCAGCACGAAATCGAACTTTGTCACCATCATACCAACCACCAGAGTTGGAATAATTTGTGCCTTCTCGATACAAGCCAGGCTTTAAAGTTAATTTGCGTAAAGGCATAGGGTTTATACCAGTATCTTTAGTACTTTAGTAATATTTAATGTTCGCTCTGCTAATCCCAACAAACCACCATTAATACGTTGCGTCATGGTTTTATAATCATCAGCATCAGCACACATATTGAGCGTTCTTTTATTCCAAAACCAGCCAGCAGATAAACAAGCGTATTCTGGCTGTAACAGTAAATCAGGATTATTAATTGCATCAACTCCTGTAGCATCGGTAAATGCTTTATAAGAATCACGACCAGTAAGTTGGACCAAACCCCTTCCTCTGTACTTAAAACCATCGCCATCTTCTAAATTACCCATACGGCCACCATAAATCTTATTGGCAATCTTTTCTGGTGTGTCAAATGGTAAGGCTGATTCTACAGTAGGAAAGCGACTTGGAAAAACAGCATGTAAACGATCAGGTTTGTAATGAAGATTTTCTTCAACAATTTTAAAGTTACCTGACTCATGCATACATTGACCAATGAATGATGCTTGTCTTTTAGGTGTATTAATTTGATATTTTTCAAATACATCTAGTAATGGCTGTAACCATTTTTCATCAATACCAATTGCTTTTAACTGGTCATTTGTCATCATTTTCACCTATTTTAATTCCTATAATCAAGCCAATAAATCCACCAATAACGGTTTGAAATGCTGGTCCAATAATGTCAAACACCTTCGTATCATCCACAGCTGGATCAATGATGGCATAAATAAACATAATGATAAATGCAGCAATAACACCCACTAAAGCATAAGTGGAAATTACTAATATATGATCTTTTGTGTTCATTTTGATGCTACTCCTTGTACTTTTTCAAATGTTCTTAAACCACCCATGCCAAGCATTCCCATCATGAGTTGCCATAAATTATCATCAAGACCTGGCAATAGAGGTACATTGACTCCAAAAGCAGGTAATATTCCAGTTGCAAGCGGCTTTCCTAAATATTGGTAAGCTAAAGCCAGGGCACATACCCAACCAATTGCTGGTCTCCATCCAGAGACAAATAGACTAGAACTAGCAGCTTCTACTTTGTTAATATCAGTTTGAGCTGTCATCGTGGCAAGATCGCCAGACTGTTGTAGTTTTAGGAGTTCTAACTTGGCGTTAGCGGCTTGAGCTGGATCTGGAAAGATTCTAGTGATTAGAGTATTACCAAGGTCTAAGGCTGCTGAAATTGGATCTAGTGCCATATTAATCCTTTAAAAGAATAATTAACATCATACAAATTAATGCCATCATTGTCCACCATTTGAATAACTCATCATCCACGGACTATATCTTTCTTGGTTCGTACTAATACCTTATGTTCTTTATCAAATTTTGGTTTTGGTACTTGTATTTTTTCTAGTTCTTTAATCTCAAAATGTAAATAAATAACATAAGACCAAATAGCTAATTCAACTAAAAATACCGCAAACCAATACTTAACCCAGCTCATACAAGATTAAAATAAAACAACAAACAAGTAATTATAAAAGCAGCAAACCAACAATAAAACTGCACACGTCTTACATCTTCTAATTTATGACCGTAATACTTCTTACTTTCTTGATGCTCTTTTTCTACTACTTGTTTTAATTCTAATACTTTTGACCATTCTTTAACACCATACTTGGCTTTGAATTCTCGTTCGGCTTGATTCTCCGCCTCAATAATTGCACTCTGATTTTGATACTCTTGGATAGCTCGATATATCATCGAATTTTCCATTGCTTCTTCGTAAATCTTATGTTTCTTTCGTGCTTCTAATTCCTGTAAAGCGACCTCTGTTCCATCACGTTGAATATTTTCAATGCTTTTAGTGAGCTTCTTTCCAGCCTCTCTACTTTGTTCAAGGCTCTCAGCTAAAGACTTTGCTCCTTCGGCAATAGGGTTTATGTCTGGCATTCACTATTTTTACGCTGTCCTGTTCCACATATAAACTACAATATATGGCTGTAAGTTTGCATTTGTTCCACTAGACCCTTGTGATGCAGTTGTTCCACTAAAAGTATGTGTATGACCGCTATCTGAAATTGTTGCCTGTGCAGGAGCAATACTACCATATCCTGCATACGAACTAAATGGTCCAGAAACAGTTCCGTTATTGCCATATACACCTGCATTTTGTGATATATTTGCATTTCCTGTATTTGTAGTTCCAGAAAATGTATGGGTGTGTGAAACAATAATAGCATCAGCACTACCACCTGTAGCACCAGCAATAAATGAACTACCATCTTGTCCAATCATTACTCTACCAGCACCAAATGCTACCCATGTTCCAAAACCAAACAAGGTATTAGGGTTTGTACTAACTGTAGATGTATATATAGAACCTACAGGATATAGTATTTGCATAGCAGCTTGAACAAAAGCTGTTGTTGCTATTTTGGTTGAATTATCAGTTGATGACTGCGTAGTTGCTGTTACATTGCTTGCTATTGTTCCACCTGATACTACATTAGTTGCATTAGTGGCGTTTGTAGCGTTAGTTGCAGATGTTGCAGATGTTGCTGTTGCAGCATTTCCACCAATGGAAAGACTTGCCGCTGTTCCTGTAAGTCCAGTTCCTGGTCCTGAAAATTGACTTGATGCCGTTATCGTTGTGCCACCAAGTGTTGTAAATGTTCCTGCCGCAGCTGTAGACCCACCGATAGTTGTGCCGTTAATATTTCCGCCTGTAATCGCTACACTATTGGCGTTTTGCTGAGACATGGTTCCTAAAGAACCTGTTATGTTATTAACAAAAGCAGTCGTTGCTATTTTTGTAGAATTGTCTCCTGGGGATGGCGTAGGTGCTGTTGATGTTCCATTTAATGTTGTGGTTCCTGTAACACTTAAAGTTCCACCTACTGACATATTTCCTGTATCTGTTTCACCAGCAGCTGTTAATGTACCAACTACTTTAAAATCTCCAGGAACGCCATTTAAAAGAGAATATACGCCAACTCCACTACCGCTTTGATTAGTTCCATCTAAATAAACTTGAGCTGTCATTCCTCCTGGAATTACCAATGTTGTAGATCCGCCAGATGCAGACATAGTAATTGGATAAGATCCTTGATTTACTATTGCATACACTTTATTGGCTGAACCACCTGGGCAAGTAATTGTACAAGCTGAAGTTCCTCCTTGAAATACAAGAACTGCATTTCTAGCGTCATCTAATGCACCGTTAATATTTGTTAATGTATAAGTGGTTAATCCTGAAATATTAATAGCCTGTACACCAGTAATGGCTTGCTCAAGCAAAGTACCAAGATTTGCATTGGTTACATTACCCCATGTGCCAGCTAAATCACCAGCTCCAATGATGGTGAGTTTTAATGAGGTTGAATACGATTCTGCCATAATGTTTCCTTATTGTGTATTGTTAATTAATACCCAGTTTGTTGTTTGATTATTACTTATTCCTGCCCAGCTTGGTGTATTTTGATCTAGTATTGGATTAGGCACAATACCTGAAAAACTCAAATATCCTGCAAACGGTGCACCTCCAAAAGTACAAGTAGCAAACCCACCTATTTCATTAATTATTTGATTTCTATAATTCCAACTTGCATTTTCTGTATTGTTAATCGTAGCCCAATTTGGAATGTTGACATCAATAATTGGATTTGGTACAACTTTTGAAAAATTTAAATCCCCTGCAAATGGCGTACCAGCAAATGTACTTGTTGCAAATCCGCCAATCTCATTAATTATTTGATTCCTAAAACCCCAATTAGCTGTTTCACTATCATCAATTCTAATCCAACCTGATGTAATTTGCGAGTCTAAAATAGTAAAGGCTTCAACAATACTATCAAGGAAATTAGACTGCTGGGTACTAGAATCGACTACTGTTATCGCTTCAGCAATTATTTCTACAAACTGGGCGGTTATACTTTGTGAATTATTTAATGTAGTCGGCTCAACTATACTCTCCACAAACCCAGCAATAATTGTTTCAACTTCAGCGATTGTTGTTGCTTCAGTTAAGCTTTCTATAAAAGATGATGTCTGTGTACTAAAGTCAGCAATACCAAAGTTTTCATTTAAACTTTCTAAGAATTGAGCGGTGATTGTTGGCGTATCTAGTACCGTTGTGTTTTCGGCTATGCTTAGTGGAAACTGAGCTGTTATTGTTTCAGTTTCAGTTATTGTGGCGTTTTCAGTAATTGAATCTAATAGGTTAGCCTGTACCACATAAGATGGGTTTTCCAAGAATCCAATACTATTAAAATTACCTGCAAACGGACTACCTGCTATAGCAAACGCAGAAATACTTGGCTGTTGCGTTATGGTGTAGGGTGTTTGCCCCCATGCTTCTACAATAGTCGCACTAAACTGGGCGGATATAGACTCTGACTCTGCACTAGTAATTGGTTCAGTAACATTAAATTGGAACTGAATACTTGCCGCTTCTGTATCTGCAAGAGTAATGTTTTCTGTCTGTGATTCTAAGAATGCGGATGACTGTGTATTAGAATCGGCTAAACCTGAGTTTTCTGTATCGCTTACGCTAAACTGAGCATTGATACTTGGCGTATCTGCTAGGTTTATGTTTTCTGTATCACTTACGGAAAACTGAGCGGTAATTGTTTCCGTCTCAGCACTTGTAATGTTTTCGGTTTGTGATTCTAGAAATGCGGAAGTCTGTGTGCTTGAGTCATTAGATGTTAGGGTTTCTACTATGCCTTCAAAGAAGTTATCCTGCTCACTTTGTACATCAAATATCTGAGTTATTGTTTCTGTAACGCTTGCTACATATTGTGCGTTAAAGACTTGAGAATCGGCAACTCCAACATCTTCTGTTGTTGCTACAACAAATGCCACCCCAATTGCAGCAAATGAAACCTTAGCAAAAGGGGTGATCCCAAACATATTAGTTTGTTACTTCAGGTTTTGTCTCTAAAGATTTTTTGAGCATTTCCATAAAAGCGTTTTTACCCACGTTTAACTGATCAAGGTTAAACTGAGCGGAACTTATTTTACGGTCTAAGTCGATGCAATGGTTAAATAGCATCTGTTGCTCATTTGTTAAATCTTCGTAGACATACTCTACATTATCAATCGTAATGGGGGTCTTTTTATCTTGTCCCATGTGATTCTCCTATAAATTGCCATCAAAAAGGGCTGATGGCTTACCCTAAAATTAAGCTGACCAAGGTAAAGGTTGTGAACTTGGACTTACAGGTGGTGTAATCATAGAAGCAATTTGACCATCAATGTTTGCATAGTAATTTGCTTGATTATCAGTTGCAGCATTAATCCATCCCAAAACTTCAGCTTGAGTTAATTCATTGTAAGGTATGTAATTCTGTTCATTTTGCTCAGGTGTAAAAGTAATGTTTCCACCAATTTCTGCTGTATGTGTGCCATCTGTACCTGATACTATAAAAATAACATTTACAACATAACCTGTTGGGTTAGGTACTGTAAACATCTGATTGATTGTGGTTGTGTAAGTTGTCATTTAATTCTCCTATTAAAGTGATGCTATTACAAAAGCTAAAAGTTCTTCATATCTAACACCAAGTTTAGTTACCTCTACCGCATTTGGTGATGATGCTGTGTAATGTGCATCGTTTTCATCTGTAGCACTTCCATTAACTTCATACCAAGTATCAGAACAAAAAATACCATATTTATTTGCATCTAATCCATTATCAGTAAATGCTTTTTGAACATCTTGAGCAATAACCCCAATATGGATTCTTGCACCATCGCCTTTTTCTTTTACAGCATCATTAAATTTAAATGATTTAATTAAACTTTTTATTGCTTTTGCAGTAGCTAATTCAGCAGTTGTTAAGTCTGCGATTTGTTGTTTTTCAGTTGCATCAGATGTGTTAATTAATGCTGTTGTTGCATAAACTGTAGTCCATCTTCTAGTTGAGTATCCTAATGATGTTGTATTATCTGCAAATGGATAAAAAGCGGCTACACCACCATCAATAGTCACATAAGAAGTAGTGCCAACACCTAAAGTTAAAATAGCACCTGTACTTGCTTGACCATAAATCTTTGCCGTAACATTTATATTTCCACTTCCATCACTATACAATCTAGGTTGACCAATGCCATCAGCTAACACGATATAGTTACTTGCTGTACGGATATCTAAACCACCTTGGTTTCCGTTGAAGTTACCAAGAATAGTATTAGAAGAACCTGTAGTTATGTAATAACCAGCTGGATAATAACCTGATTGCCCACTTCCAATAAAAGTGTTTCCAGTTCCAGTAGTTACGCTGTAACCACACTCTTCACCAATAAAAGTATTACCTTGAGCAGTTGAGCTATAGCCAGCACGACTTCCAATGAAAACACAATTAGCTGCGGTTGTGTTTGAATACCCTGCCTGATAACCTACTGCTGTGTTATTGGATGCTGTGGTGTTTGAAGATAAAGCACCTGTACCAACTGCCACATTATATGACCCAGTAGTGTTGTAGTACATCGCACCAATGATGCCTGTAGTGGCATCCCAACTACCAATAGCTGTATTTGAATTACCTGTTGTGTTTGAAAATAAAGTAGTAGAGCCAAAAGAAGTTACTCCGTTTCCTGTAGTATTTGAATAAGCGGCTTGGTATCCTACTGCGGTGTTTCGTGCGGCAGTTGTATTTGAATAAAGAGCATTTGCTCCCATTGCCACATTGTTTATACCTGTTGTGTTGCTATATAAAGCACCAAGTCCTACAGCAATTAATTGTGCTCCAGTTGTGTTTGTATATGCCGCTTGGTAACCCATTGCAACATTGTTTGATGCTGTTGTGCTATTGGCTAGTGCTTGATGACCAAAAGATGCGTTATAAGAGCCTGTTGTGTTTTTAGCTAATGCACCGTTACCAAAAGCATTGTTATACGCACCTGTTGTATTAAATTGCAGAGCCGCACCAAGTACGCTATCACTTGAACCAACAGCATTGTTATATGATGCAGTTGTGTTGCTGTATAAAGCATTTTGTCCAACAGCAGAGTTTAAACTACCTGTTGTATTTGCATTTAATGAACCTAAACCTAAAGCAGTATTACTACTTCCTGTTGTATTTGCATATAAAGATTGATAACCTACTGCTGTGTTATATGATGCTGTGTTGCTATATAAAGCAGAATTTCCAACTGCCACAGAGTATGCACCTGATGTCATTGATGTAAGAGCTTGATAACCAATAGCTGTATTTAAACCACCTGATGAATTAGCAGAATATAAAGCTTTATAACCAATAGCAATATCTTGTCCACCACCACCTGTATATAGTGCTTGATTACCAATAGCTACTTGATTTGAATAACCCCCAATATACATTGCTTGATAACCAAGTAAAGCATTACCAGAACCTGTCGTATTCGAATATCCAGCTTGATATCCTACTGCAGTATTATTGGAGGCTGAAGTGTTTGAGTAAAGTGCCGACATACCAAGTGCTACGTTGTTGATACCCGTACTATTGGTATACAACGCATTATCACCCATAGCGATGTTTTGATATCCAGTTGTGGTGGAAAACATTGCTTGATAACCAACTGCACTGTTGTTTGTACCAGTTGTTTGGTTGTACAAAGCACGGAAGCCAAACGCTTGACCACCACCTGTGGTGTTGGTGTACATGGCTTGATATCCAACAATTGTATTGTTTCCTGTTGAGGTTGTACTATATCCAGCTTGGTATCCTACTGCTATGTTGCCTGATGCTGTATTATTAGTATAAAGTGATTGATATCCAACAGCTACGTTATTAGAACCTGATTGGTTACTTGCTAAAGAACTTAACCCTATTGCAATATTGTAAGAACCTGTTGCAGATGAGCCACCATTTGCATACGCTTGTGAACCTAAAGCTACGTTTGCAGTTCCTGATGTATTGTAATAACCAGCTGACCAACCAATAAATGTGTTGTTTGCGGCTGTATTTTGATATCCAGCTTGGTAACCTGCTGCGGTATTATTTGAGGATGTAGTATTAGAGTAAAGAGATTGCATACCCAAAGCCACGTTACTTATACCATTTGTATTTGAATACAATGATTGCTGGCCTAAAGCAGTATTGTTATAACCACCAGCACCAGCCGAGCCATAAATAGCTTGATAACCGATAGCAGTATTTCCTGCAGTTTGATAATAAGCAGACTGAAAACCTAAAGCTACTAATCCATTACTTGTTGAAATTGTGTAACCTGATTGATACCCAACCGCTGTATTGCTCGATGCTGTTGTATTGTTTTGTAATGCACTTTGTCCAATACCTGTGTTATATAAACCTGTTGTATTTTGATTTAATGCCGCTGCACCAAAAGCAGCTATTTGACCTGTTGTATTTGCAAAACCAGCACTCCATCCTACTGCTGTACTATACGATTGAGTAGTATTGCTATACAAAGCCTGATAACCCATTGCCGTATTGTAATTAGCTGTAGTGCTTAATTGTAAAGCACCAACACCTATAGCAGTATTAGAACCACCTGTAGTATTTGTTGTTAAAGCATTTAAACCAAATGCAGAATTATATTGTCCTGATGAATTTGATGCTAATGCTCCACTACCAACAGCCGAACTACCACTAACACTACCACCACCTAATCCAACAGTAAGACCATGAATAGATGCGTCAAATGTAGTTGTTAAGGTTGTGCCATTAAATGTTAAATTAGCACTATCTTGTAATAATCCACTTGTGCCAGCATAGGTTACTCGACCACTTGTTAAAGCTGAATCAGTAATAGAAGTAAATGTTGCTGTTCCTAAAGATGGTTGTACGTTTCCTGATGCGTCTAAATAAACCGCCTTCTCGCTAGGATAAGTTACAAATACGTTCTGTGTACCTGAAGCAAAGTTAACAGTAGAGCCAGCATTAGATGACGATAAGACCGTTGTACGAGTTAATGTATTTCCTGCGGAAGCGTAAGTGCCCAGACCCACCTCCCAGTTCGCACCAGACTGGTCAGCAATTGTGTAGTAACAAGTATTACCATTACCTATCGCAGCAGAAAAAGTTTGATAGCCTGTTACCGCACCTAATAGCGTAACCGCTCCTGTACCTGGTGCTGCTGCTGTTTCTAAAACACGGTCTTTTAATGTCAACGCCATATGACGCTCCTAAAAATCTGTTTAAAATCAAGAAGTTGCGGTAGTACTGTAACTTACAGAAACAGTATCACCTGCCGTAACTGCTTTAGCAACTGCAAAATTACCTTCTGAATATAGTGTACCAGCCGTTGAACTTTGTGTACTAACAGCTCCTGTTCCTGTTACCAAGAAACATCCATAAACTGTTCCGCCACCACCAGTAATTGTATAAGTAATCGCTGTTGCTGAAGATGTTGTCACGTTAGATGGTGTTGAGCCTGTAGATGTAGACGCACCAAATACTGCTGTTCCACGAACTGCTGAACCACCAACTGTGTAATTAACAAACTCTGTCCATGTATGTGAAGCCATCGTATCGGTAGCAGCAAATGTTGTACTGTTACCAATCAAGCCAAGAAACGGTCCAACTGTCGTATATGTTCCTGATGTTCTTAATAAAGTATCCAACATCAACTGTTTACCTACGGCTACGACTAAGTTAGGAAACTCTTCTGTCCACTTTAAGTTACCGTTTGCATCACGGCACTCAACGTGGTAATGTCCTTCCACACCCATTCCTTCAGGAATAGTTACATTTGCTTGTAAGGTTGCTACAGCGTTATCACCGCAGCTTGCTAATTCGTTTGTCATAATTTCTCCTAATCTGGACTGCTATAGTTAAGACTGCCTGTATTGGTTCCAATCGTTAATATTGCACTATTGTATGAAGCTGTTGGAAACTGTACTGTAAAACTAGTTGTGCAAGTTTTATCTGATCCAAAATTCAACACAAAACACGCTGCTCCTGTAGTTGCATTATAAATTAATGCTCCTCTTGTAGTAAAGGATGCTGGGTTCCAAACTGCATTATTAAACGATACATAACTTACATTATATTGTGTATTCTGTGTTGGAAATGTTGAAATAACTAAAATATTTCCACCAGCTATATAACCAGTTCCAACTACCTCATTAACTGTTGTATATGCCGCTGTAGACTGCCCTAAATTAGCATTGGCATTATATAAAGCAATCTTATAAGTATATGGGCTAGAAACAGAAAAGTTCTCTAAACCACTTAAAAGGTTTTGTTGAAAAACTGTGCATGATGTTTGAACTATCATACAATGACCTTAAATAAATTTCTTTTGCTTGAATTATCTACACCACGCATTACTTGTAAATTGCCAGGAACATGCAAACCAGAAACAAACTCACCCTGTAAAGGTATTATATGGTCAACATGCCAAGGTTCATTATTTACACGAGTTAACATGGTAGCAACAGAATGAATGCATTTTATTTTTAATTTATCAAATTCAGTTAACCATTTTGGTGTACGTTGTATTCTTGCAGCTCTTCTTTTTGCTACTGTAGTACGTTTAACTAAATATCCAGCAAGTGTTTTTTCATATTTTTTAATTGCATTTTTTCTATTTTCTTTACCTTTAGGTGAAGAATCATAATGTTTTGCATTTTCTTTTCCACGTTCTGAATCCCTGTATCGTTTCATACGTGCAATTCTATTTGCGTATGCAACAGGATTTGTTATTTCCATTATGTACTGGCATTTTTTACACACATGGCGATATCCGTTAGAGTGTTTTTTAAAATCCACCAATTCTTTATTTTCTAGGCATTTTTTACATGTTCTCATAAAACCACATTGCCTTTTAAATTAGTATTTAATTTAGTCATTCCATCCCTGTACGCATCACCACGCTCCATACCATTACCAAGACGAATGGCTAATTGAAGAGCTTCTTGATATTTGTCTTCATAATATTTAACCATATCTTGTTCACCTTTCATAAAGATCATAGCCTCTCGCATAGATCCATATAAAAGAACTGGATCAAAGTTATCACCTAACCAACTTTGACCATTAGAATTATTAACTGTTACCACATTAAAACTAAATCCAGATGCAGTAGAACTACCACCTAAATAAGTAGTATTGACTGTTAATACATCACTAGCATTGTAAAAACTACCGCCATTTTGTAATTGAACAGAAATAATTGATCCGTTTGTTCCTACTAATACATCACCATATCCACCTACGCCAGACTGATTACCACTTGTAGAATAATATTGAAAAGGAACATTAGGATAAAATCCTGGTATGTAGTTAGCTCCAGCACTTGTTAATGCTATGCTTAAAATAATTCCTTGAACAATTGATGCTGGATAATAAAAATAATGCAATTCAGCACCATAAGACATATCAGGTGTTGGTCCAATAATCAACGACAACTCATTAGGATTAGAAAATTGATTACCAAATAAAGCATAATGAAATGGAGTTCCAGTTGAATTAGGATTGGGATAAGCCTCACGAATATAATTCACATCTTTATTCAAAAGATAAGAATAATTACCTGTTGTTGGATTAATAATTGCCAGAGAAAATGTAGCCAAATAATCGTTTGGTAAAGATAAATAAGGATTACTTGCCGTTAAACTACCTGTTACATTCTTCCGTAATGATGGAAACTGAACTGAGTTATAAACACGCTCTTCACATTCCTGAATAAATGTAGGAATGTAAGCAACAAACGTAGACTCCGTATTTTGAGAATACGCTTGTATCGTGTTAAAGAGCTGCTCGTAGTTCACGCCATTGGCCCTCTACTCATTTTTCCTTTAGTTGCTGCACCAGCTCCACGCATTTCAATACCATCTTTTTTTTCTACTGCCATGCCGTAACTTACTCCACCCTTAATAGGATCTTTGATGTTTACATCTTTGGCAGCTTTTTCACGAGCATAAGTTCCACGATCCATAACTTCTTGACCAGTAATATGCTTTTCTTTATTGGTATGTGGATTGGCATATGCCTCTGCTGGTTCAGCAAATTTATTTTTACCAATCGTAATCTTTGGACTATTTTTAGTAGTTGGTTTAACTTGAGTAGCCATTATTTGCTCCCTGCTTTTTGATTATGAGCACGAGCTAAATTGCGACCTACTGCTTTCATCGCCTTGCCTGTCACTCCACCTTTAGCCATTTTAGTAACTGGCTTACCTTTGTGCATATGATGTTCATGTTTATGAACTTCTTTTGCAGCTTCTTTATCAGCAATCTTCACCACTTGTTTCTTATCCATGTTAACTCCTAAGTTGTTAATATCGTTACTTTACCTATTGTAATCACTAAATTCAAGTCATTGGGAACAAATGCATCTGTAAAATAACTAGCCCCTCCAACTGGATTCCAACCCCATTGCGTTTGTCTACTACCATCATTTACATAACCAAGATTATCAACATTATTAACATTTGGATCATATGGATTCGTAAATAGTCCAGTTGTTCCACTTGCTTGATAACTTACATCAGGTCTTGGTTCACGCACAGCTTGTGGATCATTTACAGGATATAAACCTAAACTCAACTGTGGATGATCTGGATCCCAACACTCAGGACAAACTTTAATATTAAATAACTTGGTTTTAATAATTTCTTTTTTTAATTCTTTCAGCAAATATCGTTGACCACATCGGTCACATTCGGCAATTGCATACTTACCTGATGAATACTTACTTGGCATTAAACTATCCTACCTTTAGTCCTACCTTTAGTTTCAATTCCATGACCACGCACAACTGTGCCGTTAAATATTCTATCCAAACTTGTTTTCTGGCCATCAAATCCTTTGACCAATTTTTTACTACGATATTTGTCTTCAACTATGCCACCTTTTTTATATTGCTGAGACTTTGATGCTCGACCAGCTTTTTCAGCAGCCTCAACTTCTTGATCCATAATTGAATGTATTTCTTTGGCTCTTTTGTCACCCTCTTCAGGCGTATCGTAAATTGGATACTTACCTTTATTAATATCTCTTCTAAAATAATCTCTAATTAAATCAGCATCTTCATATTGTTTTCCTTGGATGTAGCCAGGAACAAGGGCTGATTTGCCTTTATATGGACCGCTATCCATTGTCACACCAGTACTATAAACAGTTACAGGCTCACCCTCTGGACCAGTGCCAACATTGTTAAATGCAATATTATCCCTATGATATTGAACAATATTTTTTTCTTGAGGTGTTAATTTCAATTCTGCCATTATCTATTTCCGCCACCATAGAATCCCATTCTTGGAACAAAACGAATAGCAGCTTTTTCTCTGTCTTCATCAGATGCTAATGTCCATTGTTCCATATAATCAGCTTTTAACATCGCTATACGAGCAGGATCTACCCCAGTAATTTTCTGAGATAAGTAATAAGCCAGTCCAGCAACCATCGCAGATATAAATCGAAATGGTATATCATTTGTTGCCGTTCCAGTTCCAGCATCTTGCATTCTACGCAATCTCCAATATACAAATGTATACTGACTGCCTGGTGAATTTGGTGTAGGCCAGACATTAATACAAGGTAGGTTTGTAACGCTTATAGGGGCGTTATAGGCATGTGCAGAAGCAGTTGTACCTGCTTGTCCACGATAACAATTTATAAGCTGTGCAGCAGTTGTAGATACGTTTGGATAATAAATAATTTCATTATCTATCTTGATATATCCAGTTGCAGCTAATCCTGTTAAATCAGATGGAGTAAGCTGAATAGTCGTATCTGTTGATGATATACCACCATTACCATTAGAACCATTTCCAACCAAAGTATAAGATGTTGGATTAACTTGCCCAGATTGGCGATTGATCCATACTTGAATTGGTCTACCTTGTGCCAGTTTATTAGGCAATGTTGAATAAGTATCTTCCGATATACGGCTAATATTAATATCAATTTGATTTTGCAAAGTACCAGTACGAATCACTTGGCTTAATAAATCAATCGTATCAATTGGCAAAGGATAAGTAATCTGACCTGTATTCATGGGAATTTGTCCCTCTTCTACAGTCCATAAATTAATACCTCTATTTGCCCATTCAACAGTTAATATGTTTAAAGAACGTCTTGCAGTTCTAAAATCATAACCACTTCTTAACTCAGCACCGCACCGTTCGAACGCCTCTTCAATGAGTTCGTTCATGTTTAAATCAAATACGGAGGTGCCTGTAGTAGTCATTTATGCATTTTTCTAAGTGTTTCTGCTAACCTTGCACGTTGTCCTAACTTGCCAGGTTTTTTAGCAGCAGCTTCGAGCTTTTTCTCTGGAATGGTATGTCCTTCTTTAACACCCAAAGATTTACGCAACGCACCAGCTCTGTGTATTGCGTTCTGTATCCATTTTTCAGCCATGATTAACTCGCAGCTGGTGGGGTTGGAGTAGCCTCTAGTGCAACTTCTGGAGCAGCTTCTGGAACAACAGGAGGAGGAGCAACTAAAACTGGTGTTGGATCTACTGGTGCAATTTCTGCAACAAAGTTAGACACAACAGCTCTAGCTTGATCATCCGCATCTAATTGTTTTGACTTTAAAAAGTTTTCAACAATAGACACTTCTTTGCCAACATAATTAACAAAATCATTAATTAAATTGTGTTCTTCAGAACGATGTCCAACACTTCTTACAAATGCAATTGCTTTTTCAAATAAATTCATTTTTTCCTCGCAGCTCTCATGTTATCGACTAAATTAGGATAAGGTCTACCAGCAGCTTTAGCCATAGCTTTTGCCGATGCCTTTTTTGCTGAACTTAACTTTTTAGGTTTACCTAAACTTTTCGGTCTTGGCTTATCCCATACCTCGCCACCTTTTGCATACATAGCAACAGCATCAGGGTTATCCTTTCTGTGAATAACCTTTTTAGTTGGCATCTTGGATGGGTTCATAGCTCCCATACCACGACTGGCTCTCATTTGTGAGCCTTACCACCCCAACACATTTTTTCAACATGATCCATGTGATGGTGATGATGTTCTGCATGCTTTTTAAAATGATGCTTGTGATGTTTATGAGATTCAGTCTCATGTTCAGAAATGAACTCATCATGACGTTTCATATCTGGACCTGATTCTGGCTCCATGTGTTCTTTGGTTAAATGTGGTTTCATCAATTTCTCCTTAACAATATTTAGTCTTAGTATGACCACGCATAGCGATACCATCAGCACGATGTGATGTAGATCCACCATGAGCCATCTTCTTTACATGACCACCATGTTTTTTGGTATTGACTAATGGACCATCTCCAATAGTATTACCTTTCATCTTAGGATGACGATCTTCTGTGTGACCATGTTTTTCAACTTTAGACTCACCAAAACGATCATGTTTATTAGAACCTTTTTCAACGTCTTCTTTCATAGTACGAGGACCCATTGACTCAGCTTTACCACCGTGAGCCATTTTTTTCATGTGAGCTTTACCACCATGCTTCATCATTTTAGCTTCATGCTCTTCTTCTTTAGCAATACGTCTAAGTTCTTTAGCCTGGTTCATTTCATGCATCTTTTCACTTTCGTGATGAGTTGCACCACCGTGAGCCATTTTTTTCATTTTATGATGACCTTCATGTTGAGCCATATGATGTTCAGCCATTGCTAAATGGTGATGAGCTAAATGCTTATGATGAGCTTTAGATAAGCCACCATGTTTCATTCCACCAGCCATTGGAGCACCCATTGGAGGTGCTGGAGGAGCCATTGGAGCTGGGGGATTTCCCATTGCTCTTGCTGCCATCATTGCCATCGCTGGGTTCACACTACGTTTTTTCATCGTTGCCATATTGATTCCACCTTTTTTAAAATGTTTGCCTTTATCGGCTTCTACAAAATCACGCCCCACCCTTTGTGGAATGTGAACCTTATCAGCAAACGCCTTGGAATGGGCTATTGCCTCCATAAAATCATGCTGTTTTTTACTATGACTTGGCATTACTACCTCGTATTAATTCGTTAATTTTATCTTCCAAACGATTAAATCTCGTATCGATGTGGTCCATAATCTTACTTAATTCAGCTTGTGTTACTGTATCACGAGCAACTTCTTCACGAGTCTTGTTTAATAAAATACTTAAACGATTTAACTCCTGAAATTTTTCTTTCATTATAAAACCAACGATTGCAATAAGTATAGTTAATACTGCATTCCAAAATGGCATGATTGCATCATTTAACATTTCCACTTCCTTAAACTTTTGTTGATTCTTGAATTAGGATCATTTGCAGTTTCCGCACTGGTCAATCTTTTTTTCATGCCTTCCATGCGAGCACAAAAAGATTTCTTCCGTGATCCGCCTTCTGGTTGTGGAGCTTTTAAATGTGCACCATGCTCTTTGTTATAAGAAGCTCTTCCTTTGGCATTTAAGCCGCCACTAGGATTTTTACCTTCTTTACGTTGCCAAGCTGGTGTCGTAGCCATGATTAGATACCATTAGAAATTAGTTTGCCAGCAATAATAACGCCAGCTGCAATAGTCGTTGCTGTACTTGTTACTAACTGCCATTGAATATCCGTTTTTTCTGTATAAATAAACGGATCAGAAGATCTATTGGCTGTGTAAATAGAAACAAATGGCTGTTGTAAAACATTTAATTTCACGCCAGTTACGTTATTAATTGCTTGTACAGAATAAGTAACAATATTTGATGATGTATAGCTATTTGATGTATTAACTTCAGCAAAGTCTAAATAGAATGAAAATCCTGCTGGCACGGTATAGATTGTGCTTTGTGACTTACCAATGCCAGTATTAATCTGTGCATAAGTAGCAGTTGCACCAGCATTTTTAGCTGTAATTGTTCCAGCATTTGAAGTCTGACCAGAAGCAACTCCAACCATAATCATGCTGTTTACACGCAAATATTTATTAGAACTAACAACACCTGTTTGACCAGTTAAAACAATTATTTCAGATATTGGATTAAAGTTTGCATCAAGTCCATTAATTTGTACGGCTGCTGGAGCTACATCGGCTGTTGAAGAACTAGCCACAGTTACAGTTGCAGCTGAAGCTGGATATGTATAAGTAGTAGCATTTTCCCAAACAGGAATTTGTGTATTACCTACTGCAGATTGATATCCAAATAGACTTAATGTTTGATGCCCAGCAATCTGACCACGAGAAACTTGTAAATCAAATGGCTCTGTTCTCGCAGAACGAGTGATAGACATTACCGAATTATTGGTACTTGGTATTCCATTTGGGCTTTGTGCCATATTAATCTCCTAAAATTTTAAAAAGGGGACCGTAGCCCCCTATCGGATTAATTAGTCAAAGTTACCGTATGGGTAAGTTGTCGCATTACCAATGTTCATGTCATTTTGGTTGTAACGTAAAGTTACTTCAACTTGACCTGAAGACAAACCAGCTGAGGTTGTTGTCATTTTTAATGTCACAACTATTTGGGTAAACCATGCTGGTTCTTGACCTGCTTGCAAGTTTTGGAAGTCTTGCAAAGTTGCATTGCTATTGGTTAACTGTGAGCCTACAAATGTTGCTGTGTAACGCTGTGCAGATGGGCTAGAAATGTTAGCAAATGTTGCATACACACCAGTAGAAGTTGCAAAGTTATTAGAAACATATGGTTGAATTGCACTTACAGCCACTGGAGTACCAGCGTTGTCTTTTGGAATTGTGCCAACATCAAGGATAACGTCAGTGATATTACAGCTGTATGGCAAGTAGAAAACTACGCCACGATAAACAGTATTGGTTGCATCAGCTGTAGGAGCAGATGCTGCTGTAGGACCAGTGTTGCTAAATACACCGTTTTGTGGGGTGTAAATAACAGCATTACTGTTTGGGATGTTATTTGAAGCTACAAATTGACCAGAACCACCACCATAGTTAGCACCAGGTGCAGTTACTGAAAAGTCTAAAAGAGCTGTTTGAACGAGGTCGGTATAACCAACATCACGAACAGGACCAAAACGGTTAGCACCAGATAGGATTGGTCCATTAAATGTAGAACGTGCCATGACAAATTTCCTTATGCAAAAGTTGCTATTCCGATCGTTGCATCGTCTGCTGGGGCAGTGGTGGAATAGTTAATCACCCAGTAATCATTAGTTTACTACTTCTATAAATTTGTGCAATCTTTTTTATAAAAAAATCCCCAGTTTTTAGGCTGGGGACAAGTCCTCTCACGAAGGAAATAACCTTAGTAAGAACCGTAAATACCTAATGGATCAGAGACACCAAAAGAATAACGCTCACGAGACTTGTAACGTACGTTACCTGTATCGAAGTCACCATCCATTGAGTTCTGTAAAGGTGTTCTTACGAACATCTTAAGACCGTTAGGAACATCAGTAGTCAAGAACCATGCATTAGTTGCTGTCAAGAAGTGGTTAATTGCATAACCTTCTGGAACAGAACCGTTGTTCTTAATTGCGTTGATGTCGTTGTTGTTTGTACCAACACGAAGTTCAGTATCTAACAAACGAGTTGCTACGAACTGGAGTGCAGGTGGAACAATCAACTTCTTCGGTTTTGCAGCAATTAATAAACCACGCTCATCAGTCCATGCAGCGATTTGAATAACAGCATTTTCAAGTGCAGTTTCGTTCAAGTCAGCAGGAGTTGATGGAGTGTTGGCGTTAACACCACCAGAGATTAATGGGTGTGCAGTAGAGAACAAAGGCTGACCGTCACCATAAGTGAACTGGCTATTAAAACCGTTGTTTAATACAGCAGCAGCTTTAACCTGTTTGGTGTAAGCCATTGCACGAGCCAAAGCTTTGGTATAGCGACCAGAGAGAGAATCGTACAAGTTATCTTCGATTGCCTCTTCAGTTAAGCTGAAACCAAGAGCGATAGTTTCGTGGTTATAACGAGCTGTCCAAGCCTCTTGTCCGTTGTCATAAGCGATGGCTTGACCTTCGTTTTTGACTGGAGCAGCTGAGAAGCCTGACAGTTTTGTTTCTTCTTCAAAAGAACGCTCAGAAGTTTCGATTTCATAAACTTCTTTATGTTCTTCACCGTAACGAGCATATTCAAGACCAAACAAAGCGTTTAATCCAGGTAATAGCTCTTTTAATAGTTGTGCACGAGAAATAGCCATTTAAATGCTCCTTAATTAAACACCAGTTGAGTTGAAATAACTATGGAAACCTGCGTTCCAAGTTACCAACGCTTCTGGATAGCCTGTGAATGAATACTGTGTTGCAGTCGACTGGGCTGTTGTTACAGCTTTGTTGATCGTCACAGTTGTGCCGTTTACTGTTGTTACATAGGTATTGCTACCTGGGTTAATACCAGGACCTGAAATGACCATACCAGGAAGGATCTGTGTATTTGCAGCAGATAAAGTAACAGTTGTGCTAGATGTTGTAGCATTTTGTGTCACAGTAACAGCTGATGCAGTTACAACTTGAACAATCTTGAATGGTGCAGTTGCAGTTACAGGAGTAATAGCAGAAGTACTAGTTGCAGCAGTTGCTACAGCGATACCAGCATATGAATCACCTGTTGTTGTAGAACCAGTATTTCCTTGTGCGTTACCAATGTAATAAGCATTAGAACCAACGAAAGCTGGGTTAATGTACTGGATAGTTGTTGAACCAGATGTTGAGCTACCTGTGCTAGATAACACTACAGTTTGGAACACAGCTTGTGGATCATCAACAACATAACCAATAGCGTCAGGAGCTGATGTAGCACCTTGCCAATATTGGTAACGATTCTTACCATAAATTGGGCCGCCAGTTGTTGAATATTCACAACCAACAAAAACACCAATCGTACCAGTTTCAGCAGTAGTTGTGTTGTAAGCTAAAGTTGTTGCAATTAATGTACCAGTATTACTTGCACTTGAACCAATTGTTACAACGTCACCGTTGTACAAACTAGTTGCATAGCCATTGACGATAGGGAACATGCGAGTAGAACCAGCATATACACGACCACCAATCAAGTTAACTGGCTTTAGTCCGTATGGACCTGCTACTGTAGGATAAGCCATATAATTCTCCTAAAATTATGAACGATTTCCAAAACTAACCGTAGACTTCCGTTCTTGGAACAGAGGCATACGAGAGTCGCTTTGCCTTAAAAAACTATTATCTACTGCATCTGCATTCGCCTGGGTTTGATTTGCCTCATAATCAAATCTCGCCTGTACAAACTCTTCAGGTATCTTGCAGAGTAATAAGCCACCAATCTCAATATTGTCTTTGTATCGACTATCAGGATCAGTTAACATGCCATATTTCGGTTGCTCTTCAGCTCTGACTGGTTCCCAGCCTTCTCTCAGTTTTGAAGAGAGATTACGAGGGTCAGCGTTGTTAAGCATCGAAACCCTAACCCAGCGATAAGCAAATCCTGCTTGCTTGTCTGGTTCAGGTAACAACTCTGGAGGTCTCCAAGCCATTGGTCTCACAGTTTGTTGTCTAGTTTCAATTTCACGGTTATTACGATTTTGTTCAGCCATTTTGGGACTCCGATTTTACATATGCATTAAAATATTGCTCTGGTGAAATTTTTAATTTCTTACACAGATCCAGTTGTCGAGTATTTAAAGTAATCTTTTTTGAAGAGGTAGATCTCGTTGCTGGTGCAACTACCGTGCTTTTGCGAGTTGTTGTAAAGGTTTTGGTCTCTACTTCCCCAAACTTTTCAGGGAATCGTTTTCTCATTTCTGCATCAATAGTAGACCAGTAGTGATCGGAGCCTAGTGGGACTCCTTCCCTTTCTAGTCGCTTATGTATGCCCATAGCGAGAAAACTCATATCATCGTCAGTACCATACCACTTGTTTTTGTCAAGCCACGCTTGGGTTTTTGAGTCCAATCGTGCAGGTTGGTCCTGCTCTTGAGGTATTTGTACCTCATTTACAGATGATTGTAAAGCATTTTCATCGTATTGTGGGCGATATCTTTCCATTTCTTGAGCTTTAAACTGCACTTCAGTTAATCGCTCTTGAGCTTCGACCAATCTTTCAGCATCACCAGAGTCATACGCTTCTTTATATTCTCTTCTTGCCTTATCTAAGTCAGAGGCTAACTTTTCTTTAGCCGTATTAACATAGACTTTTTCACCATCAGAAAGTCGACTTTTTAAAATCTTGTTCTCATTAATAATGGTATTAGCAAGACGAATAGCTTCTTCGTTTTCTCTGAGAGCTGCTTCTTTAGCCCTACGCTCGTCATTTAAAAGTTTCTTTGCTTGAAGAATGCGTTGTTTAGCTTCTTTAGAGTAAGACTCTAAATCATCAGCTTCAAATTCATCAACGATTTCTTTTGGCATCGGTGCAGCATTAATCCGATCTTCCTCTGGGGTATCATCAACAACTTCAATTTCAACTTTATCATCTTCAATATCTTCACTTAAAAAAGAAAAATCTTGTTTTTCAAATTCAGCCATTGTGTTCTCCTTAAGCTCTAGTAATTCCACGAGGATCATCTACTACTGCCTCGACAGAATCATCATTGATTAATCGAAATTCTCTGCCATGAATCTTCAGGCGAGTGCCAGTATTCGGTCTGGCTAGAATAAAGTCACCGACTTTACACCACGGACCATTTGGGAAACGCTTTTCGTCTTGATAACAATCAGGTCCCATTTTTAAAACAAAGAATACAGTAGATAAGACTTCTTCCATGTGCAGAGTTTGATCTGCTTTTAGAATTCCACCACTATGTTCTTTTTCTGCATCTGGTATTGCTACCAACATGCGATAACCCATTGGTTCAGGTAACTGCTTTGCTTTTTCTTCTGCTGTTTGAGGCAGGGTTGTTGTTGCGTTCACATCATCGGTGTTTGAGCCGATTAGGATTTTACTCATCGAAATTCTCCAGTCTTGATTTAAGGTCTATGATATTTCTACGCACGGTGAGCAGACCATGTATCTCACCACACATTCTTTGGTAATCGGCATAGTCTTTGGCTTCACCGATTCCCAGAGCCTCTTCAAGAATCTTTACTTTGTCATCAATCTGTTTGAGAAGATGATCTAGTATTTTTTCTTTCATTTAATTTCCTTTTTCTTTAATTGTTTAGCGTTTTTATATAAATCAGCTGTTACCTGAAGTTTTTGACTTTGGCGTTGTTGATTCATTTGGGCTTTTGCATTACCAATTTGATGACCTAACTTCATACCTTCTAACTGTTGTTTGGCTTCTAAAGACTCTCTATCAGATCTTGTTTTAGCTCCAATCTGCATACCAGCAATTTCTTTTTGGGCTGCAATACGCATTTTTTCAATTTCAATCTGATCAGCACCTTTAGCAGCATCAATTTGCATCTTCTTCTGCTTAATATCAATTTCTTGTGCCTTTAACTGTAATTCTTTCATCTGCATCTGGATAATTGGATCTTGTGCAGCTTGTTGAGCTTGTTGTGCAGCTTGAGCCGTTTGATTTTGACCTAAAATATTCTGTGCAGCTGGTACAGCCATGCGAGTAATCTGCATTTCTTGTTCTGGTGTTAACTTCACTTCCTCATCTTCATTATCAGAATAAGGAATTTGGATACCCATTTGATCTTGCATCTGTCTCATATACTCCATTCCCACATGCTCGGTAATATGTGACTGTAAAGCTTGCATAATTTGTGGTGCTTGTGGGTTTTGACCAATGATTTGTTTGATTTTTGGATCATTTAATGCAGCCATATGGATCTGAATATGAGCTTGATGGTCTTGATACATGAAAGCTTTGAGTGGTTTATTCTTTAAAGCGTTCATATTCTCCGTAATAGGGTCCGTTGGCTTCATATCTTCTTGCATTGGCACCAATTTTTCTGCATTTTTTATCCCAATCACTTCTAACATCTGTCTATGTAGATAAGGTAAGTTATAAAGCTGGGGTGCAGTCTGTGAAAGCTGTAAAACTGCCTGATATTGCACCACTTTTTGGCTCATAGTAGCCGCATTAGGATCGCTTACAGGGATAATATTGACCATTTCATAGTCAGATCTACGAGCTTTACGGTCTCCAGTATCAGGTTCAAAAGAATAATCCTCTGGAGCGTAGTCAGCAATAATCTCTTTGAGTAATTTAAACTCTTGTTTCATCGAATAGTGGATACGAGCTTGTATCGCACTCATGACTTTCAAGGTTCTTTCCAAAATTGCCAGCGTTGTACCGACTGGTGACTGGCTACTCATGTCACTTGCCTTCAAATCGCCACTAGAAGCAAACCTTCTACCTTCTTCCACAATCTGATTGAGCAATGCCATCAATGTTTGGCTTGGTTCTTTGTACGGCAACGGCATGATGTTGTCTTTCATCGTGCCAGATGGTACATCTACGTCTCTAAATTCGCCTGGAGCTATCGGTGTATCGTCACCTTTGACTCGTAATCCACGAGTTTTAAAGCCTCCTGGAAGATTAGACAAGGATCCTGCATCAACTAACTGTCTTAAAATAGAAGTTCCAGATTTGGCAAAAGCCCCAATAAGGTGTATAAGCCCAAAGTGGTAAAAACCAAAACCAGGAATATAACCATAATGAACAAAATGTTGTCTTTTTTGGTGTGTCTTGTCATCTTCTCTCCAGTTTCTACGAATTGCCAATATCGTTCCATTGGCTTTTTCAATCGTTACGACATACGGAAGAGCGATTCCAGTTTCAGCTCCTGCCTTATCTTTATGTTCAAAGCCAGGTAAATCTAAGTGCACATGCATTTCTAAGATTTTAAACCTGTCATCCGTGCTGGCTCTAAACCCTAACTTTTCTGCTATCTTCTTTTCTACTTCATCCAGAATGTTATCTGGTGTTCCTAAACTAATATCCCTGTAAAATCCTGCATAAATCAAGTGATTCATCTCACTTTCAGTCTTACGCATCACATGGGTAATTCTTTCAGCCGCCTCAAGACTACTCGCACCATAGGGCACAACCAAGTCTTCTGCTGGAATATACATCGAAACCTGACGATCTAGCGTTGGATCAACATAGACTTTCTTAAATCCATTACCTGAAAGTCCTACTCCCCAGAGCATACGCTCATGTTCAGGGCGATATTCTTGCATCACATCCACTAGCTGATGGTTCATGTCTTCAACCACTCTACCCATTGCATCTTTTTTGTCTTGGGTTTCTTTACCGACTATCTCACCCTTAACAGGACCACTTGCTGGAAAGGTTTCCATAATGGTTTCAGATTGAAACTTAATCACCGCTTCTGCCAAAACAGGATGGTAAACTCCACAAGCACCTTCCCACGGCTCTGATCGTTCTTCAATCTTTAAGCCTAGTAACTCTAAGCCATCCACATAAGTCTGTATCCAGTCTTTACGAGAATCAATGTCGGACTGAAAATCTCCCATGAGATCACCAGCGATTTGCGTTAAAACAGATTCAGGAACATATTCCGCTAAATTAGCGTCAAAGTCTTCAATAGACTCACCACCGAGTTGGACTTCTACGCCATCCATTTTGATGTCTACTTCTTCTGGATCGACAATCTCAATTTCAACATCTGGTCCATCGATGGCTGCTAAACCTTGTGGAGCTTGATACAGGGCTTTATCTATTGACATATGAATCCTTAATAATATGCACGTTTACGCCTAAATTCTTTAGGCTCATCTGGCTCATCACTCTGTAAAGTGATAAATCCACCTCTTCTGAATCTTAACAAAGCTTGTGTGGTTGAGTCTACCAAGTCATCATGATCTGAGTTTGGAAATGCCGCCAGCTCTTCTACGACTTCTTCAGCCCATCTTTTTCTTGGTGCCCATACCTTACCACTAGCAAACAAATCTGATACGCTATTAACCCTAGATATTTTATCGTTTCCCCTAGTCGGTGTAAACTCTTGAACAGGTATTCCCATTCGTCTAAGCTCAAATATAAGGGGAGCACCAGACGCTTTCGCTTCAACAATAAAGCTGTCAGGTTGCCAATCCTTGTACATCTCGTAGGCTCTCTCCTTAAGAGTGGGGAACTCCATACGTTCTTTAAGTGCATCCAATAAAATAATATGTGGATCTTGTTCGTTTTCATTTAAATAAAATACTCCCCAAGTTGTACAGGCTGAATAGTCGGCTCGCTCACTCTTCGTAAATGCCGTATCCCATGACTGGATTATATAGTGACATGGAGGTGGTGTCTCCTTTTCCCACACTTGCCACCATTCTCTTTTAACAATCGCACCTTCTTCACTTGTTGGATCTTGCTGATACTGGGCTTGCCATTTGGATAAAGGTAATTCAATGCGAAGCTTACACAGTTCATCATAACTCCAGAACTCTGGCCATAATGGTTTTTCATTTCGCTTAATCGCTGGAAGGCTGATAATCTCCCATTCATCACCATCTCGGTCAATCATCGCCTGACAAATTTTGCCAGTCAAATCTCTCTTTGACCAGCGAGTATTGTGGGAAACAAAACCATTGGCTATAAAATTTTCAGTGCGGTCTATTTCAACATCAAATACCTCTGCTTTTCCTGAAAAAGTAATATTAACTATTGGGTCTACTGTGAAGTCGGAGATACGATGCAGCTCGTTCAAGTATGTTTGCTGTTTTTCCGTATCCAACTGCAAGGTTGCAGTCGTTGCACAATAATCCCCTAATTTTTCCTGTTTCATGGCAGTGGTCAATACATAATTTTCCATTCCAATGGGCACGAGTATTTTTTGTTGTTGGTGGTTGACCGCATACATCACATCTATTATTGCGTTCTTGAACCATTTTTTCATATTGTTCAACAGTAATTCCATATCGATATTTAAGGCGATGTTTGCGAGCCTCTTCTGTTGATTTTTTTGGCGTATATTTTTTCCCATAATGTGTGGAACATAAGCCACGACTTGCAATTTTTTTATTACATCCTTCCATTTTGCAAATAATACCTTTCCACTTTCCATGATGCCCCAATGGTTTAAATGGTGCGTTGGGGTTTTTTCGGTGATAACTTGCTTTTGCTTGACATGGTCCGCATTTACCAGCTTTTGTTTTTGCTCTTGCAAGTCTGTTGCACCCTTCAACGATACAAGTAAATCTCCCACTTGAAGATGTTTTAATCTGGTCCATTCTAATACTCCTTCATTCATTACAAGAAACGGATGTCTCTCATTTGCTTGTAGTATTTTACCAGATTGTGTTTGTATCGTATATATGAAATCAAAACCATTTGACTGCCAGTTATTTACTTTGCTGGTTGATAATTTTCCATGATCAAAAGTGGCAACTATATCACCTTGTTTTATATTTTTTAATAAAGTGTTTGTTCCGTCAGCCATTAATACATTTGTATCGCCAACCATACACATCACTACAACAATCGAACCACCAGGTTGTAAACGCTGACGTGGACCTGACGTATACCACTCGTAAACCTTATCAAAAACCGAAGGATCTCCTGCTGCCAACGCAGCTTCCTGTTCTGAATGAGGATCATCGATAATGAGTAAATCAGCTCCCTTACCAGTAACAGTACCACCAACACCAATAGCAAAATACTCACCATTAGCATTGGTGGACCAACGACCAGCAGCTTTGCTATCCGACCGAAGAGATACATTGGGAAATACTTTTCCATAATTTTCTCCATCAACTAAGTTCCTCACCTTCCTACCAAAACCAACCGCTAGTTCTGCCGTGTTCGAGCATTGAATAATTTTTTTATTGGGGAATTTACCCAAATACCAAGCAGGTAACAGGTAAGAAGCAAATTCAGACTTAGTATGCCGAGGAGGCATATTGATAATAAGTCGTTTAATTTTTCCACTAGCAATCTCCTCAAATTTAGCTGCCATTAACGCATGATGTTCGCCATGTATAAATCCTGGCCACATCGTCTGTACAAAACTCATAAAGTCAATCTCGCCCTCTTCCCTGATCACAGATCCAAGGTACGCACTTACAATCGGCATCAATGGCTTCTTCTCCTCATCAGGCAGAAGCTCAATAATCTCTAACAGCCTTTTTAATTCTTCATCCATTAATATGCCTTAGTTTTAAATACGCAGGTCGAATGCTACGAGTGTACTTTAAGTCCCCTTTGCAAACCCCTATTTTAATTAGTATTTTCATTTTTCTATATGTATTGCCACGACCTTTCTCGCCAGTCATAAACATCACATCATCTACAGTAGGACCAAAGCCAAAGTTATTCCAATAAGCTTCAATCACATGGAAGATTTCCTTTTGTGCCTTCGTCACTTTACTCTCCTAATTAATTCTTGTGCCGCCTCCCAAGCAGCATCATGCATCAGCGTATGCTTTAACCTATCCATTAGAATCATTAACCTTCTCCTATCATGAATAGCTAAATACTGTAGATACTGTTCAACATCATCAAAAGTCATTCTTATCCTCATTCGGTTGTTTTCTAGCAATCCTAAATCTATTTATACTGCTACATGGAAAAGAACTTAAAGCAGTAGCATCTCTTAATGTTTTTAATATCGCAATTGTTTGATCTAATACCGCTACCTCTATATCAATTCTTTTCTTCCATTCTTCGTAATTTTCCAAAATATACCCCCCTACCCTTTTTCTACCCAATTTGTCATGGGGGGTGTTTCTATACTCATTTTCTTTTCAATCCAGCCAGGATTTTGCACCCCTACCCCATCCTTTTCACTTTTTTCTTCTTTAATATCAACAACTTGTTGTAACCTTTTCATCTGCAAAGGTGACAATTCTTCGCTTTGGGATGGTGATTGATTGTGGGGAATAGTATGCAATTCCGAACCTATGGTCAAACTCGGATTTGGGTGGGTGGGGGTGGGTGGGGTGTCGTGTTCTGCGTTTTCGTTGGGGGTGGGGATTAGATGGGGAATTTCTAGAGTTGGCGTGTATGTTTCTTCTTCCTCCTGTTGAATCTCCCTTAATAAATCTTGAGCCGTTCTCTTTGTCTTGGCGTGGAGTGTGCGACTGTTTCCTATTGCCGTTGTAATGGCTGTAAGTAACTGAGCCTTCAGCGTGTTGCTATCTACTGAGTGGATGTGTTCGACTCTCTGCGAGAACAAAGAGACCTCCGACATCTTGCCAACCAACTCGAGAGCCTTCAACTGCTGGGCTGGTGGTAACTCGTCATTGAGAGCCATTGAGGAGAGTTTCTGAATTGCTATTGTCCTCAACTGAGTGGGTAAAAGATATTCCTCCACTTCTTTAGCCGTCTCAAGGGCTGTAATGTATGTCTGCACTTTGCTATTTTTTGCAACTGTGTTTGCATTGCGTGATGCTGTGGTGTTCTTCCCATTGGATGTGTAAGCCCTTCTGTATGCTTCTGTCTTATTACCAGTCTTTACTACTTGCTCTGCGAATTCCTTTTGTCTCTTGGTGAGTTTGATTCCTTTAGGACTATTAGCACCCATTAGTATTCTTTCGATTGGGATTGACTGTATGCCTTCGGCAATTTCTTTTTTTGTTAGTTTTCTCATAGGTATATTCTCGGAATGTTCATTACCCAAGTATAGGGCAACTGGGGAAAGATTATCAACTTCCCTGTGTATTCTCTCTCTTGTCTCTTTGTGACCTTTGGACTGTTCGCCTTCGGCTTTTTGGTGGTTTTTGGCGTGTTCTCGTGCCCTGCTTTGTTTTTTTGTGAGCCTCTACCCTGCAATATCCCCCTAGAATCCGTCTCAAACCCTTATAAATACTGGGTGAAAAATATTTTCAATTATTTTGCAAAAGGGTATTGACAAGCAATATTGAATCATGCTGAAATACTACTTATCGTCATTAGATGATATTTAATTTAATCAACTGCTAGGAGTTTTTATCATGGTTTTATACAATGTCGCCGTAATGTTTTCTCTAGTCTTATTCTTTATTGGTCTTGGACTGGGCGTGTATTTATCTTCAATCTTTGAGAGGGCTTAATCATGGGAAATCGTGCCGTCATTAGTTTTAAGGGTGTTTCTACTGGTGTTTATCTTCATTGGAATGGTGGGACAGAATCTATCAAAGCCTTCCTAGATTGTGCAAAAGAATTGGGTATCCGTTCGCCTGTTCGTGATTCTTACGGAATTGCTAGATTTTCTCAACTGGTGGGTAATTTCTTTGGTGGGAATCTCTCTCTCGGTGTTGGTCCTGTTGATTCTCTCGACTGCGACAATGGAGACAATGGGCTGTATATCGTAGGCGAGGACTGGGACATTATAGGGAGAAAATACCGACCTATTCATTCATACAACAATTTTAAACAAGAATTTTACGAGGGCGTTTTTAATGAGTGCATGGAAATCAACAAGCCAATTTTTGAAAGAAAGAATAACTGATGAGCCTTGATGAGGCGAAATATCCGAGAGGGTATATTATTCAAACTGCTAGGAGAATTCCAAAATGACAAACTTAGACTATGCAATACATGACGCAAAATTCAAGGAGGGTGCACCAACACACCTCAACGATTATCAAATAAGAGATATCCTCGACCTAGTGGGGAAAGGATGCCGACAGAGCACTAAAGAGAAACTAGAAAGACGGCTAAATATGCCCTTGACCCTTTTTCAATCTTACGGCATTTATAACAGAATGAAATTAACCCCTATTGGTGCTGACTATGTGCCTTGCCAGTCTTGGACTGAGGAAATGCGAACATTAAGAGAATGTATTTTAGGGTAACTGACGAGGATTTTTTATCCGAAATTGGCGTGAGCCAATCTTACTCAACTGCTAGGAGAATGAAACATGAAAGAACAAATTAGCAATTATCACAATGCAACAGCCGAACAAGTGGCGTGGGCTTTGGTGAGCCGTTTAACTGATTCTTACGACTGGGAAACAGTAGATGATGCCGACAGAATCACTTTAGAGGAGTTAATTAGTAAAGCAATTTCAGAATCAAAGTATTTCAACATGATAGAAGAAGTTTGTATGAATAATGGGGTTATCGAATCCGACTATTTCAACGAGGTGGCATGATGGAAATTATTGAAACTAAAGTTTATAACTTTGAGGAATTAGACGATTCGGCAAAGGACAGAGCAAGAGACTGGTATAAGCAAGGACTGGATTATTACTGGTGGAATGATGCAAAAACATCAATAGACGCATTTTGTAAAGAATTTGGGGTAAAGGTAAAGGACTATTCTGTCGGTGCGTTTGCACCATCTTTTATTGATACAACTGCCGAAACTCACCATTTTAGAGGACTGAAACTGAAACAGTATGATGCCACACAGATGCCGACTGGTTATTACCTAGATTGCACATTGTGGACAACATTTGTAGATGTTTGGCAAAAGACTGGTAGTGCTCTCAAGGCATTTAATGAGGCAATAGACGAGGCATTGAAGGATATTGTGAGGGACTGGGAATATCAATATTCAGATGAATCCGTTGATGAAGTGCTGATTATCAATGGATACACTTTTACGGAGGATGGGAAAAGATTTTAAGACAAACTGATGAGGATTCAATATCCGAAACTGTCGAGAGACAGTCTTTGTCAAACTGCTAGGAGAACAAAATGAAGGATTATTTTTTAGGCACAATCTTTGCCCTTGTTGTTGGTGGTGGTCTTGCCCTTGTTTGGATTTTTAGGACTGGGGGGTTTTAATGCAAGCACTTATTTACAACATCAAACTAGAGGTTATTGCTTCCCACACCTTGCCGTCTTTTATTGAGGCATGTGAGTGGGTTGAGCAATATTTGGGGTGGAATAGTCTTAAAAGAATCGAGACTAAATCCAATGGAAAACTAATCAAAGTATTAACGGAGGAAACATGAGACGGATGTTTATTGTTACTGCCTATGAAGTTTTAGTCACAGTAGATGACTGGAATGAACCACAGTATGTAAAGATTGGCATTTTAGAGGATGGTATTCCTCCTCAAGTTTTATGGGATTCTTGGATTGATTCACACTTGTATTATGAAATGACGAAAGAAGAATTTGCCCAGTTAAAGATTGGAGATGACCTAGACGAAGGCACAATAGTTTTAGAGATTATCAAAGAGCCTATTTTTTATACAGATGTTTACCCAATGGAGGAATTAGAAAATGCCAATATTTAATATGGTAGTGACTACGACCTTTACTAAAGATGTGCAGATTGAGGCACAAACTTTAGCAGAGGCAGAGGAAAAAACATGGGACTGGATTGAAGAGAATGATGTTCTTCATAATGCAGACCTTGATACAACGATTGAAACTTTGGAGGAATACTATGCCTAATTGGTGCGATAACGCTGTGACTATCAGTCACAAAAATAAACGGAAGATAAAAAAACTGGTAACTGCCTATAAACGAGGAAGGTTTTTTGCGACTATTTACCCTGAGCCTGATTATTCTGTAACACCAGTCAAAAAGACATACCCTGAGATATCAGCCCAGTATGCCAAGACTGAAGAAGAAAAGGCACAAGCATATATGCCTACTATCAGTCCTAGTAATTGGTGGGATTGGAGGGTGCAACATTGGGGGACAAAATGGGAGATTGAAACTAAAGGTTATGACATCAATATCAGCGACCATGAAATCTCTTTTAGTTTTTCTAGTGCTTGGAGTCCTCCAGTAGGAATCTATCAAAAACTTGTTGAACAAGGTTATGAAGTAGAGGCAACTTACTACGAAAGTGGTTGTGCGTTCTGTGGTTACTGGACAAATGACCTAGAAGATTGCTATGACATTGAAAATGATTATGAATGGGTGCGTAAAAACATACCTCGAAACATAGACGAGGAATATGGAATCTCGGAGAGCATTAAGGAATATAAACTTGATGACCTACTGGATACCATCCACAATATTGAAGAACAATTAAAGACTGCGACTGATACAGAAAAAGCCGAGTTAGAAGCAGAATTGATCAAAACTAAACAGGAATACGAAGAATTGGAGGAATCATTTTGAAAGATTTGAACAAGATTTGGAATGAAAAAGCCGAGAGTTTATTACTTGGCAAACGAATTATTCAGGTGCGTTATTTAGACCATGATGAAGCGTGGGAAATGGGTTGGTATGAAAGACCAATAGCATTTCAGGTAGATGATGGGACATGGTTTTATCCCAGTCGTGATGATGAAGGAAATGGTGGAGGTGCACTTTTCACTTCGCATGAAACTGATTTTTGTTTGCCAGTATTGAGGTAAGCCATGAAACTAGAAATAAAAATGTATTTTTATGATTATGAATCTTTAGAAACTGCATTACTTGATGTTGTTGAATCTCTAAAGAATAGTGATATGGGAACAGTAGATAGTTACCCTTTTTACATAGGTTCTTTTAGAAGGGCAGAGGACTTTGTTGATGTGAAAGATTTAGACAGTCAAGTGCATTGGTAAGTGCTGTAATCCTGATGCCCTTAATTGGGCATTGGGATTGCCATTTTGCAATCGTTTAACTGCTAGGAGAAATTATGACTAATGTATTTATTAAATTAAATGTTTACGCTATTGATGATGAAGAATGCCCTATGTGTGGCGAAAAAGAATTGACATTCATTACAAGTTGTAAAGCATGCCATTGTGGTGAATGTGGCACATGGGTAAGTCTTGATGGTCAAATTTTGGAGGGCGAATGATGCCGTTTATAGTTGAGCAAGAGTTTATCTATGGTTGGGAGAATGTTTGGCACAATGGTGAAACAGGAGAGCCGACTGTATATGAAACGAAAGAACAAGCACAGGCAGAACTGGATGAGTTTATCTCTGATACCGAACAGGATTACAGAGAAGGCAATTTGGAAGAGCCGTATTTACATGATGAATTTAGAATTGTGGAGGTTTTATGAATCAAATTAAGCGTTATATGATTGAGTATTTTGAGAGTGACGATCCATCATACGATTGTTATTTGGGTGAAGATGCTTACGAGGCGATTCAAGCATTTAAAGAAGAAAATCCTCAAGCAAAAATAGAAAATGTTTGTTTAATTCTTGATTTGGAGGATGAGATTTATGAAAGTAATGATTGAAATTAACTTGCCTGATGGACAAAAGATTCCTACTGCTGAGGATATTATTCGATTAACTGATCCTGACTGGTTAGCCGAATGGTGGCACATTGATGATGTCAAAGGAGTTGATGGTGCTGAAGATTTATCTGATGAAGATTGCAGAGAAGTCTTGCGACTTGTTGGCAAAGAGCACAAAGCAGATATCGGTATTAACTGGGAAGAAATTGAGTATTGGGTAAACCATGTCAAAGAGGAGATTGAAAATGCCTACTAGGGAAATTGTTAGTTATGCTTTAGAAGTAACTTGGAATGATGGAACAAAAGAAATCAAGACAGATTTTCCTGAGATTGAATACATCAACGAATATTTAGACGAGTTAGAAAGGGAAGAGAATGACTGAGACTATAAAAATTGATAGAGATACCATGATTAAACAGTTGATTGATTCAACATTTGATCACATAGAACAATGTCCTGAAACTTTAGACGAATATTTAAAGTATGGATTTAAGGGTTTTGAAAATTATAGTGATTCAGAATTATTGCGAGAGTATCGAGATTACATCAGTGAAATTATTATGGAGGTGGAAAATGAATAGTGATTTATTAGACGAATATTGCGAAGAAGAGTTTGGTCATAAGGACTGGTCAATGGATTGGGATGTATATGGTAATTTAAAAGTTACTTTTTATAAAGATCCAAGACCTGAATACTATCAAGATGAAGAAGAAGGGGAAGAAGAATGAAACGCTATGATGTAACTTATTACCTTAAACGAGAGGTCACCATTACTGTGGATGTGCCCAATGGTGAAGATCCTGAAGAGTATGCTTGGGATGAACTTGAATTAAACAAGGGAGAAGAAATTATTGATTCTGATTACTATGAGGTTGATCCCCATGAATTTTAGCCAATGTGGTGGTAAAGTTCCTGTGTTTGTAGGGGGAGATTCCCCTTACAAACTGGTGGACTTCCCAAGTAAACCCCAGTTTAAGCGACTCTATGAATCGTTTAAACCAGAGTTGATTGAAAAGTATTGGGTAATGATGAACATGAGAGCCGAAGGTAAAACTTTGGCTGAGGTCGGAACACGATACAATGTTTCACGAGAAAGAGTTAGGCAAATTGAGGCAAAGTTTTTAAAGAGATTAGCAGTTTCTTTAATGCCTGAGACGCTTTAAAGTTACCGACACGCATATGGTAATCATTAAAATCTTCCCCAACTGTTTCCGAGATCCAATAAGGCTTGCCTGTGTCTTTGGCGAATCGTTCTCCGACACCGTTGGTATCGTTATCAGCAATGATGATCCCACCCCTGATGTTCCTTGCTACGAACTGCATATTGCTTGCACTAAAGCAAATGTAAATACAATAAGGAAGATTCATCGACTTCATTACATTTCGAATCGAAAGACCAGTCGCAAAACCCTCGCAGAATATCGGAGTTCCTTCTGCGTTGATAGTGAAAGTTGCACCTTTAGAGGTTTGACCATAGAGGAACTTCTTTTCCCCCTCGTGATTGATGAGTTGGCAACCCACTATTCTCTCTTGATTCCTCATGGGGATAACTAAGATTTGCTGACCATCTTTATCCCATACATTCCCCATTTCGGTGGGGAATCCTTTTTTCTCAAAATAAGGATGTAAATTGAGACTGCATTGGCTTAAAATCCATTCGGCTTTTTCACTTGCCTTCCTTGCTTCTATGTCTCGTTTGTCCGAGGACTGCTTAATAACTTTGCGAACTGTCTCCTTATTCTGCCCTTGTGCAAACCATGTGACTGGCTTTTCCATTGTTGCCCAGTTCTGCACCCATCCAACATCACCAAGAAACTTGTATCTGCCGTTTCGTTTATGTGGATGATCGTCTGTCGGTGTTGCAATCCATTTGTCGTATTCGATATTACTTAAAATGAGACCATAGTCTCTAGCAAAATTGATAAACTCAATCATAATCCCATCTTCTCCCTGCGTTTATGGTAAATAATATTGCGATGCTTAATCCATTTCATTGTAGTAACACTTGGTATTCTTGGATGTTGGAGTAAACCCTTTGGCCAAGCACCAAACTTTTCTTTAAACTTATTACTTGCCCAGCCAATGTCATAGTTTCTATCTTTGGCGATATAAATTAACTCTGAATAAAAGTTTTGTTGCTCTGTTCTGTTATTAGATATCAAGCCGTTGAGTTCAAACATCTCACCATCAACTGCCTGTATCAATGACCGATGCTTCACATGACCACACGAAGGACACGACAAACTATTTGGTGGCCAGAGAGCCGAGCACATAGGACATTTGGCTTCTTTCTTTACCTTTTCATCAGGTTCTTTCTTAGTTTTCTCAACTCGTTCATCAAGAATCTCAACTCCTTTTGTATAAACATCTTCCCAATCATCTTGGAATCGAAGGTAATTGCCTGAATGGTCTAACCAAACAGCAAATTCTTTGCTTTGATGGCTACGCATGACTCTGCCGAGTTGTTGTATATGTGAAGATAAACTCTTTGAAAAAGGTCGAGCTGATACCCCAATCATAACGTCAGGAACATCGAAACCACGAGTAAGTATGTCAGTAGCAATGAGACCATGTATTTCAGTATCAGGTTTTGAGAAATCATCAATCACCTCTTGTTTGTATTCGTTGTTGTCTAAATAACTAATGCTTACAAAGTTATAACCTTTGGCAGCGAACTGCGTTACCAAGTCCTGACCATGCTTAACTCCAGCACAAAACACAATCGTCTTTCTTGGTTTGCCAAATATTTCTATTGTTTTCTTTTCCCATTCGCTAACAATGTCACCAGTAATTTTCATACCTCGTTCTGTAACATCATCAGGACTCCATTCTCCTGCAAGTTTTTTTGCACCAGTCATGTCAATCTCTTTACATATAAAGACACGCAAAGGTGCAAGCCATCCTTTCTTTACTAAGTCCTCAGTCGTTGCACCACAAACAACATTTGAATATAACGATCCAAGACCTTTGGTAAACGGAGTTGCTGTTAAGCCAATGACTTTTAACTTAGGATGGTTTTTTATTAAATCAGAAATAAGTTTACGAGTGATATGACATTCATCCACAATCAATAAATCCATTTCAGGAAACTTATTACGCTTCTCAATGGTTTGTGATGAACAGATTTGAATCTTCTTTGTGATGTCACGCTTGTAATGGTCTGCCTGTAATACGCCATGATCAAGCTTGTATTTGGTAAGACGAAGACTGGTTTGTTCTATCAAAACAATACGGTCTAATATCATGGCAGAACGATTGTATTTGTCTGCCGTAGCCTTCATCAGATAGATAGCCACTTCGGTCTTACCAAAGCCTGTTGGTGCGTATAAAAGCTGTGTTCGATGTCCTTCTTTAAAGCCCTGACGGAGTTTATCGACAACTCCCAGTTGGTGTTCTCTTAATGCTAATTCCATTATTTTCTCTTTTTCATAGCATTGATTTGACGAATCAACTCATTAGTCCTTTCCATATACATATCTCTGCTCTCTCGCAAAGATTGAATTTCAAAGTCTTTCATCTTTATCTCTTCTCTTAATTCTTGAATCGTTACAAGAGCATCTTCTTGCTCAATCTCAGTTGCGTTATATCTTTTAGAAGCAAGGATATCTCTAAGTTTGGTAGCCTCTTCTTCTTGCTGAAGAATGGTGCGACCTGCCTCATCTAACTTCTGTTCTAGTTCTTGAATGTCAGGTGCTTTATCTAATTCTTTTTTAGCCTTATTCTTCTTTGGTTCTTTTTTGGGTTTCTTTGCTGCCACTTTCATGGTAGATTCGTTGCCATGTTTATCTGTGTAAACAACTTCTTTTTGTTTCTCACCAAGTGATGCTCTGTATCGACTAATCGTTGCATGACTTACGCCAATGTGTTTACCAATTTGGACATTGGAATATTTTGAATACTCAGGATCTTTCAAAATCTCAAGAGCAATGAGTTTCTTCTCTTCTTGAGTATGTGGTAAGCCATGAACATTTGATCCCCAGCTATGCCATTTAGCTTGTCTGACTGTGCCTTCAATAACTTCACAATCAATCGCTACATTACCTAATTCTTTATTAGCAAAGAAACGATGAAAGCCAGCTGATAGCCAGTAATCTGAACCATCGAAGAAGACTGTAATGGGAGGAAAGACAACTCCATCTCTCATTAAATCTGCATATTCTAAAACTTTGTGTTGGTTTAATTCTTTTCGTGATTGAGTCCCACCATCAATACGGATGGCGAGTATATTTACTTTCTTCATTTATTCTCCTAGCAGTTGGAAATTTCAGTATATCAAACTTCATCTTGTGCATCTACAATTTTCTTTATCTTGTCTTGCATCTTCTCCCATTGAGACAATATAAACTTGTATTCAGATACCAAGATATCAGGCACATCGATAACCCAAACAGAACATATATTACTGTTCTCATAATATTTAATCTGTTCTTCATCATCATCAATTGTTAATACTGGATACCATTCTTCTTCTTCAATTAACACTTTCATTTGTCGCTCACTTTCTTTATAAGGTCTTTAACCTCACCCATTGATTTTTTAATATGGGCATCATAGGCTTGTTCCATCATTTCAATCTTTTCTTTATATGGTTTCAACACTTCTATTTCTTCTTTCAACAAACTAATTTCTTCTCGTAATACACCAATCATATGTCCTGCTTCAGTCAATTCTGCTTCTTGTTGGCGTA